>Ga0116229_10003845_pt1 | contig 24681 bp, 17 predicted proteins | sample S1TSphgellanicum_3_FD_87313 | JGI IMG/M metagenome (GOLD analysis project Ga0116229, IMG submission 87313) | Host-associated microbial communities from peat moss isolated from Minnesota, USA - S1T2_Fc - Sphagnum magellanicum MG | ecosystem: Host-associated > Plants > Peat moss > Unclassified...
GGCGCATCAAACAGGCAGGATCATGGAGCTTGCATTTTCTTGCAGTCTGCACCAAGCGACGCAGATCAGTCGTAGTTTTGTTAAGCGTTCCATCTCATCTAACCAATCTACTCAAGGAATTTGTGAATTTGTGATAACTCAAGGTTCACTTACAGATCACTGGGATTTGCATTTCAGTCCATGCTTCATCTACCACTGTGTCTTAGGTAGTTGTCAAGTACGTGAGTCAATGATCTTCACCTCTGTATTGTATCTTGATTCTTTACTATCTTCTAATGCTGCATTCACACTTGGTGTTAGGGACTCTAGGGTTGAGTCCCGTAACACCATCCTAGCCATGTAGGACTTAAACCTAGTTGCCATGAAAATTATATGTTAAGCTAACATTCACTTAAAACATTTAGCTATGGCCCATTTAACATTAGGTGCACCTAGGATGCCACCTAGATTTTCATTTAACACTGGGCTTAACATCAAGTGTGAATGCACCATAAATTTGTTAAAGACCTAGAAGCTTGTCCATAATGTACTAGGGAGTGGGCGTAGTTTGGCTGATTCTGCTTTAAATGGTGACACTGCTTTAAATTTCTGGCCAAATTTCCCCTTTTTCTCAAAAAGAGTTTGGCAAACTTCGTCCCTTGGGGGGGGGGGGAGAGGGGTCCAAAGCAAAAGAGTTCCCAAGTTTTTTCACATGTTTCCCAAAGAGTTCCCAATAGCACGTCACTTTTGTCCCACATGCTTTGGAAAATGTTATCCTCCTTTCATGTATGTAGGTGGGCCAAACGTGAGGAACTCTATACTTCAAAATAGAACCTTTTATTTTTGGAAGCTCCCATAGTCTCATTTTTTTTTGATTGATGGGCGAATCAAATTGGTTCATCGCCAAAAAAAATAAAAATTGAACTTGGGAGACACCTCATCTAATGAATAGGAAGGGTCAATAGGCAAAGTTAGCCTCGAAATCTGCATAATAACTCTCACCTGACACTAATGTGCGCCAGATGCATTGTCAATCCAGATCTGAGAGAGTATTATTCAGATGAATTAGATCATGGGTGCGCACACAACTTTTTCTTTTCTCTTAAAGGAGCCACATTGATTGGACCATCAGCAATTTTTTTGGAACATTGGGGCATGCCCCAATTAAAAAGCACCTCATTGAACCCCAGTTGCAAAATAGAAACAAATGTGCTTTCCAAGGTTCCACGTTTTCAGTTTATATACATGGGAGTTGAACTTTGGGCAAACCATATGGGTTAAAACCCAGGTGCTATTGGGATCATGTTGAGGAACGCATTTGGGAACACTTTGAGAACTCTTGGAGAACTTAATGCGAATATGATGGGAACACATTGAGAACAAGGGAAAAAACCAAAAAATCCCCCGCCCCCCACCCACCCCTTCTTCTCAAAAAGGAAAAAAAAAAACTGGACCGTTCATGGGTGCATGCTGAGCCTTCGCATTGGCTGCATGAAATTTCTCTTTTCAAAACTGTTCATCACCATTTTTGCGCCTTGGCTAATGGCAAGGGAAGAATTTTGGGGCGCACCAGCAGCTCTTTCTGTCCCATTTTCCTTCTTAACTCTTTTTTGTGGCCATTTGAGAGACGTTAAAGCAAACATGCAGAGAAACTTCCTAATTGTATTAGTGGGAGGGCACCTCATATCCTGGAATATACCTCTTACAAAAAGTGGAGTGCTATTGTACCCACTCCTTAAGAGTGGGAGGGATGTTTCACCTGAAATTTCCTAAGTGTATTTTGGACGGCATCTTGAAAAATATCCCTCTTAGAAAAAAAGTGGAGGAATATTAATTATGCCTACTCTTTAAGAGTGGCAGCTGAAATTTCGAAGTGTGTTAGAATTTATTTATTTATTTATTTATTTATTCAAAATGCCCTCCTTTTAAAACAAATTTGCTCTGATATTTCACCAGCTATCACAACAATTTTTTTTAATAAACCAAAACTACATTTTTATACTCGGTAAAGGCCTTAACAATAGGCTTTCTACTGAAAGTGGGTCGTCCACCACACAGGCACCCTTTATTCCCCTAAATCCTGATGCCAGGGCTTTACACTACACATGAAGAATAATCCTAGAGAAAGTGAAAGGATATTATGCCTACTCCTTAAGTGTGGGAAAGATTTTATAGTATAGGCAGGTTTAGGGTTTAGGGTTTTAGGGTTCCAGGGTTCCTAAGATTCTTTACACTATTAAGACTAGTGTAAACAACACAACAGGTAAGGTGGCAATGGGTCTATACTAGGGGGGGGGTTTAGGGTTAGGGTTTAGGGTTTAGGTTTAGGGTTTATGGGTTGGGTTGCTATCTATCATTCTTGTAATTTGACAACACGGTTTTTAGAATGGCCTGTAGAACTTGCTTTTTGACCTATAAGTGCTCTTGATTGACTTATGATGTGCTGATGATTGACAACAAGGTAGACCACCAGCCATTCCAAGGAAGAAAATACTAGGAAGTGGCAAACCCACCACCCATTTCTAGGGTTTTTTTTGTTTCTTAAAATTGCTCAAGTAGGTCTACTGGTGAGCACCCTAGCCTTCATTAGCATTAAATGGCGACTACCCTAAGTGGGCTGTAACATTTTTTTAATAAAAAGTTCTGCTACAACTGGTGACCTAGGAAATGCTTTGGTGGTCTCCTCGATGTGGTTAATTTTAATTATTTTTATTTCGAAATATGATCCCAAAAAAATCCCTAACATCACAAAATTTTCTGTTTTTTTTTTCTTTCATTTTCTGAAAAAAAAATTCGCCAACCAACCAAAAAAAACAAAAAAAAACATTGCCCATCTCACCTAGAAAAATACCTCAAAAAGTACCGGAACTGAACACGCAAAGCACCACCCATCCCACCTATAGGCGAATACCTTGAAGAGTACCGGAGCGGCCAAACCATCATCACCTGTCACCCCACCTCAGAAAATGCCTACAAAAGTGCGGGAACTGGTAATTCCCACATAAGAAAACCCCTACAAAAGTACCCGGTTCACTGGAAAAACCCACCCATAATCCCTCCTGGAAATTAAGAAAATACCTTAAAAAAACTGGAACTGGGAGACCACCAGCCATTCCACATAAAAATTATAAATTAAAAAAATAAAATAAAAATAAAAAAAATATAAAAGTTCAGGGGAAACTGGCAGAGCATCACCCATATTTTCGCAGTAATTAGAAACACCAAAACCGGTTACCTACAACATGCACACACGAAGAGTCCCCCAATAAAAAAATAGTAAGGACAACTGGGTGTCACTCGATGTGGCGATTAGTGCCGGAAGAACGGCCTGCCAGGAAGTGGGGAATGGTGACATGAGGACTGGGGAGTTGCATGTGGGACATGACGAGTTGCTTTGCTTGTTCGACAGGCAGCCACGGCCCCCCATAAGCGTGGCGTCCTGCCGGACCTCCCGTTTGGTTCAGCAGATCTTTTCGGGTGGGTTGTCCCGCGCGAAGCGCGTTGTCTGAACCGTCGTCTCCGTTGCTCCTCCTCTTGTAGGCCGTTCCGATGGCGCGTTCTTCGTCTCTTTGACTGTCGTCGCCAGAGAGGGGAAGGGGGGAAAGAGTTTCCGGGTCGCGGCGTGCCTTTTGCGTCGTCTCCATTTTTCTCACTTGTTTTTATTATGCCAATGCCTTGTTGTTTTATACAGGTTCAACGTTTGAGCAGCATCATCGACATCTCGTCTTCTTTTCCATTGCTGCTGCTGTCTTCCAGAACTTTGGCTCCCATGCGTTTTTCTTCTCTTACTACTCAGGATCGATGCAGTAGTTGCTGCTTCTTTCTGCTGCAGTATTTCGAGCATCACAGTAGTGGTGGCAGAGCAGATCAGCTTGAGTTGTTGTTGTTGGCTTCGGGTGTAATTCTGTTGCATGAGTGTTGTTGGAAGCAAAGCAGTTCTCCTCCTCGTGATCAGTTGAATGCACAACTTGTGAACACTAAAACGACACCTTCTTCTTCTTCTTCTTTGTTGCAAATTTGAGCAAGAGAAGTGATCAAAAAGCTGTGTGCAATTCTTTTTGGGGGGGTTCAACAACAGGAAGTTCGCTAGAAGAGGATTTCCAGCTGAGCCGAAGAACTTACTCACTCATCATCCATTCAGGAAAGAATGGATTCTTCTTGGAAGGGATTTGTAGAGGGAGGCTTGGCCGCCACGATCGCCGGTTGTGCGACACACCCGTTGGATCTCATCAAAGTGCGGATGCAGTTACAAGGGGAGGTGCAGATGGCCACGGCACAGCCACTGCCTGCGTCGCTCTCTTGGGCACTCGACGGTGGTAGATCTCGTGTCACTGCTGCAGCAGTAATCTCTGCTCGACCCAACAGCAACCCATTGAGCGTAGTAACGAGTCTTGTGCAGTCGGAAGGGGTGCGGGGATTGTATTCCGGAGTATCGGCGACGATCCTCCGGCAGTTACTCTACTCCTCCACGCGGATGGGTTTATACGAGTACCTCAAGAACGCGTGGCGGCGGGAAGAAGAAGGAAGCGGAGGACTCTCGTTGAGCAAGAAAGTCACGGCGGCGCTGGTTTCGGGTGCCGTGGGTGCGGCAGTGGGCAATCCGGCAGATTTGGCCATGGTACGAATGCAGGCAGACGGAAGGCTACCCATGTCGGAGAGAAGGAACTACACCGGAGTGGGAAACGCTTTGATGCGCATGGTGAGACAAGATGGCCTGTTGTCGCTCTGGACAGGTGCAGCTCCCACCATCACACGCGCAATGCTAGTCACGGCTGCCCAGCTTGCCAGTTACGACCAGATCAAGGACACCATCACCCAACACCACTTGGCTCCCGAAGGCTTTGCAACTCAGGTGCTCTCCAGCTGTGGAGCTGGCTTGTTGGCTGCTGTGGCATCAAACCCTATTGACGTGGTGAAAACCAGAGTAATGAACATGAAAGTAGTGGAAGCTGCCGCTGCTGGTCATGGTGGTGAGACAGCAACAACAGCAGCAGCAGGAGGAACACTGGCACCTCCTCCTTACAAGGGTGCATTGGACTGTGCTATCAAGACTGTGCGCGCAGAGGGTCCAATGGCTTTGTACAAGGGCTTTGTACCCACTGTCACTCGCCAAGGCCCCTTCGCCATCGTCATGTTCTTGTCCTTGGAGCAAATCAGAAAAGTTTTTGAGAACCTTTGAGGAGTGATGAGGGAGGAGGAGGAGGTACCACTACCCTATGCAAAGCCCCCTCAACAATTTTGAGTCTATCTATGTATGTATCAACCCAAACCCTAAAATCCTAGACCCTAAACCCTGTTGTTCTGAAGATCCCCCAACTCTTTCTATGGCTTTAGAATAAAATCCTTTGACCCTAAACCCTAAAATATGGCAGTTTAGATCCCCTTAACCATACTCTAAAGACCCCTAAACTATGGCTTTTGATGATCCCCTGAACCATATTCTGAAGATGCCAAAACTATGACATTAGGTAGATCTCTTCTTGTCTTGTTCAGCTTTTGATTTTTTTCTTTTTCCTACTACACTGACTATTCTTTCAATCCCTCTTGCCTTCTCAAGTTCCGAATTGAATTTTCACCAGCTTTCTGACAACGATGCTTTTGATCCCTCTCATCTTCTTCTCAAGAAAGCTTCGAATCAAATCCTAAGCAGGCCGACTGTGGTTTTGATCCCTTTTGTTGCCTTCTCTGAAATTCCAAATTGAATTCTCAATTTGCCAACTGTGCTTTTGATCCCCATTTTGAGTTCTGAATTGAATTCTCAGCTGGCTGCCAACTATGCTTTTGATCCCTCTCACCTTCTCAAGTTCCAAATTGAGTTCTCAGCAGGCTGAGTATGCTTTTGACAAACAGTTAGAATTTAAGTTAGAAAACTGCAGTCATGAATGACTACATTGGACCAGAAATCTAGACATCAGTAAAAGGATAGCTACTATATATGCCCAGCTCAGAGATTTGGTAGGCCGCATTCAACTGGAGAAATTGTCCAGAATATTTTTTTCATATAGTAAGGTTTTATGGGGACACATTAATTGTCTGGGAAGCCCTAGATTTGGGTTATCCTTTGATTTTTTCAAACATTAGAATTGTTGGTTTTTTTAGAAGAGCTCCAGAATATGGATGCATACACATCTGGAGCTTTAGGGTTGAAACATTCAACTGGACTCTATCATTGTCCAGAATTAATTTTGAGAAAGCTTCTTTTATGGACACATTATTGTGCTTGATGTGAGTTCTGCATTTCTGAGACACTAGAAATGTTCATTTGAGTTTGGAGTTATCTTTCTGTAGCTTTCTTCAAGTCTTTTGGAAGAGGCCTTTAACCAGAATCTGGATAGATCCAGATGTTCAAGATTTTTCCAGTTGCTTCAAAGTTCATATCCCTTTTATGCACTAATCAATCAATCCCACTTTTGAGGTTGATCTCTCCACCTTTGTCATCATCGAAGGTCAGAACTTTTGAGTTGAGAGGATGTATTATGTTCATTTTATACAGTTCGATTTCCATCTGCATACAAGTTACAAGGTTGCATATGGGAGGAGTCCTCCGGAACTTTTTCTCAAGGGGAGTTATCTGAAGGCTAAACCCTGAGGACAAAGGTGTTATTGGAACAAGGGTTTTTGCAAGGCAGAGCCGAGTCCAGGCTCAATTCTGGTTAACATTACGATGAGCCTCTAAAGATACATAGATTGTGACTCATAGGAGACAAGGTCCTTATGACAACTCAATAAGAGTGAGAGGGATCTTATGCTTATAAGCAGGCATATGATCGCATGTAAGGGGCTCTACAAATATTGTAGGAATTTTTTTGGAATGATTTATGAGATAACAAGTTCTGGTCAAGCATAAGATTAGAGTGAAGAGAAATCTTTTGTCTAACCTTTGTGCAAAGGTATGAAACTTTAAAAAGGAAAGAAAATTAACATGCAACAAAACTTAAAACCAAGGCAAAAAAATCGTAATGGTGGACAAAAGGAAAGAGTAAGTTAGCGATTGTTTGAATGTGGTGGGAGAACTAGAATTATGCAATGGAGGGAAAGGAGGAAGAAAGTTGGTTGGTGAGTGACAACTATTTGTAAGGGAAAAATGTGAGACATTATGATGCAAAACATGTCTTTAGCCTGAAGGCGCATCCAACCATTACTGTAGGTAGTGATAGATCTAGCTGAATTTTAAAAATTTGAGCCATGTATGTCACAATTTTGAAAGAAGAAAATGTCAGGACTCAGCTGGTACCTCATTTGAACTCTTTACCTACCTGAAGGTATAGTTTATATCTTCTGTTTGCTAGATGAGTAGACTGTGGGACCTCGTCAGAGTTTCGTGATATCACTCCTTGCAGCACTAGGATTTGATTCTCGTAGGTAGAGACTCATCCTGTAGGTAGCGAGGAGGTGATGACCCAGTTAGGAATCACATGTTGTAGCACCGGAGCTTGGAGAATTTCATGAGCATAGGAAGTAGTACCTGGGTGAGTATTGAACCTCAGCCAATTGATAGGGTTGTTGCAGCAGGCATCCATGAGCACTTTGCAGAAATTGATATAACAATACAGATCTTGACAGGTATTGGAACATTAGAGGCATTTTGAAGAGGTAATGGAAGCCTCCAAGCTTTGGACAGGGTCTCCAGGATCTTCTTGGGCTCCAATTACTACAACCATATGTATGAATTGTAAGGTGTGTAATATCAACCTTGATGTAATTTCACACCCCTCTGGTTCTTAGACGTTACCCTATTTGCTCAATTGTCTGACCAATGAATGCTAAGTCTGTTTTTGTGCACTCCTTTCAGTCCAGTGAAATGTTCCACAGCTGGTAACAATCTTGCTGCTGATTTTGCAGTCAGGCATATTGGGGGGTGCTGTTATCTCAGTGGGCAGGTTCTCACTTGAAAGCTGCAGTTAAGGAGCTGCTCTCATTGTCACGGCAGTTTCGCAGTCAGATATAGGGAGCCGAAAAACAACTGGGACAGCAAAGCTGCTGGATTGGAAAGACAAATATGTGCATGGTCAAAACTTTGACATGGTGTGCAACTCTTGTCACTGTGTCATGCATTCCTTAGCTATCTTTCTAGAGTGCAAAGCTCACATTAAACAACTTGATGCATGCATCATAGACAATGGAACACCTAGCAGTCACAAAAATCTAGCACTCACAAGATTCTTGGACTGCTTAACACAGGATGATTTTAAGTCCAGGTCTATTCAGCCAATTTTCTTGTATAGGTGTTAGAATATGGTGAGCTGCATAGACCAGGCATTTTTGAATGTTCATATCTCCTCTGGTTGTTGGTGATGAATGCTCATTACACTATTGTTAGAAAGGTACTATTCCTGACACAAGTGAGTGGAGGACTATAAGTCCCACTTTGGACTTCTCTCCACAATGAAGTCAAAACCTCTTCACTCAGATAAGCATCATCAATGGCTGACATAAACGACAATGTAAGTGGACAAAGTGTGAATTGTAAAGAAAATGGCAGATAACCAGGCAAGTCTCAGAGCTTAAATTAGTGGAATATGGTAGCTCAGAGTGTGGACACCTATTTAGCGAGAGGTTGAATGCTGAGACCTGCCAGGCTGTTATACAAACCTTTTGACCACCATTATTTTCAACTACTATGAACCGTATGATCATTATGCCAGATAAGTGGCAAACTACCTTCTGGACATGCCTTACAAATGTGGGAGGCATAGAGGATGCTTGCAGGGTCTTCAACAGGACATGAACAATTTATGTGACTGTTGAGAATGGAACATTTTTGGGACTTTTGGAATGTGGGGTGCAGGGGCAGAAGGCAGTAGCATTCCCTCCTCAAACCATGCATACAGATGAGATGGAACTGAGCCTCACCACTTTTCGAGGGGATTTCGACTGTGTGCCAATATGGCAGCACTCATAGGGCCAGGCATGTTGTGTGTTCATACACAGGTCATGATTTGCAAATGTCATTGAAGTTCTAGGCGTGCATCAATACCTATTTCTGATGTGACATCCTACAAGAGGCTGCTTGGAGAGTGATAGGATGCTCATTGAAGTGGTTGCTTGGAGTGTCTTGACTTCTGTACATGTTTCCAAAGCCCCATATGTTGTTACAGCTTATGGGTATGTAGAAATTTTGTCAGTGTGGAATGCTAGCCAACCAATCTATAAAGGGTTCTACACTGGAAGATTGCATGCTAAAGTGACATGAAGTTTACACTCACAAACTTGTTGCAACATGAATGAGAATACTAGGGGACGTCTTCGTTTATGTCTGTCTCTTGAATGCTAGCTGACACCATGAATGATTTTCCTATTACTTCCAGAAATACAACAGAAACTCAGGATACAGATTTTGAGTATGTTTGCTGAAATGTGGAACAGATTATAATGTATGTACCTACACCCACGCTAGGGAGCTGATGAAGTCAGTGGGAGAAGAATGGCAGGTAGTCCCTGCCATTCATGATAAAGTGACGGTCTGATACTTTTTGGGAACACTCATAAGGTCATGGCCACACTCATTCTTATCATGTTTGTTTTGGGTTTGCTGGAATTGACACAATGGTTACCTCAAAATGTTTTTCTCAAGTTTCATTTGCAATCTCAGTTTGATATATGCCAGTTAAACCAAAAGTTAAACCTATTCTACCAGTGCCACAAGTAATGGGTGCATGCCTAAGATGTAGCCTACACAAACTTCACATCTGTTTTTGCTCACAAAATTTTCCCAGACTTGTATGTGAGTTCTTAGACACATAGAGTCACAAGCAACTTAAGATCATGTTCAATTTTATTGCCAATATTGTGGTGGTTGCAATGTCATTGCTGTTCAGTTGCCATCATGAAGGAGAGCACCAGGAGAGCATGGACTGTGTCGTATGAAGATGATGTTTGTTTTTTGCACCCACCAAAGGTAGTAGGAACTCCACTAGAATAGTGCTATTCTAATGGGGTTGTGGTCTCGACTTTTACATAATCTCGTCATTAAGAGCATGCAAACCTAAACAAAACCCTAAACCATGGCACTGAGCTCGCGTCTCCTCCTCCTCTTCTGCATTTGTCGTTGCACCCACTTGCAGCAACAGTAGCAGCAGCAGCAGGAGCTCCAAACTCGCCCCCTCGCTCGCACGTAGCTATGGGTGGCTACTCCGGTGATGCTCACAACAATGGCAACAACGCCCTTGGTTCTTCTTCTTCATTCCCCAGGTTTCTTACCACAACCACGGAACTGGCAATAATGCCCAACACTCGCCACCAGCCTTTCCTGGTAAACTAACTACCCTGTTCCACTCATTCCGTCGAATCTCTCTCGACCTCAAACTCCCTCATCTGTCTTCTTTTCTCGCTTTCCTCCTTTCTTCCATTGGGATTTGCAGTGAGGGGAAGCGGTCTGTCTGGTTTTTTCTTGGTCTGCTTTTATGGTGATCGAGAAATATTTTCTTCTTCTTCTTCTTTTTCTTTGAAGAAGAAGAAGAAGCTGGAAATGCGGGTGAATAAGAAGCAGCGAAGCTATCAAGGCCTATTAATTTTGTGGTTCTTCAGTCTCCTCCTACTAGAGAGTGAGTGCTTCTTCTTGCTCGCAACCTCTCGTACGTTGGTCAGCTGCATGGTGGATATGTTCAGAGGGTCTGAATCCAGTTTGCAATATGGTTTTTTGTCTCGGAGAAAGAGTTCTTATTGAATTTTTTTTTTCCTCCCCTAAATCCTAAACCCTGATTGAAGGAAGCTAGGGTTCTTACTGACGGATTTTTTTTCTGTTCCAAAAAAGGAGAGAATAACAAGGAGAAGGATTTTGCTGATGTCAGGGTTGATTATTGATGCCTATGGCTTGCTTGGCAATTTTCATCAGTGAATGAGTGCATTGCCATGTTGCAGGAAATTCCAGCTGCATTTTGGAGGCAGCATAGCTCAGCAATGCAGGAGGTCCTGACTCTGCAAGGAGGAGACAGCGGATGTGAATGGCAAGTGAGCTTATGCAATGGAGGATTCTACGATGGTTGGAAAGCATTTGCAATGGATCATTTCCTGAAGAAGGGGGAGCATCTAGTGTTTACTCTTGTCGCCAATGATCGCTTTGTTGTTCACATCTTTGATGAATTTGGTTCTGAAAAACCAATCTCTAGAGGTTTATCAAGCAAGGAACAGAGGCAGCAGCTTCACTGTATTCACTCACAGCAGGATGATGACATCACTGGATCAGGGGTATCTGAGAAGCAGAAACCACCTGGAGCTTTGATGCATAAAAATGGAGCTTTTGTACTGGCATGCCATTCTGGTGCTGGTAAAGCATATGGAGGAGGAGAGCATGCAAATGTTAGCCCAGTCTTGGATATGAAAGTCACAGATGAATCAGAGCATGGACATAAACCTTGTGGTATCCAAGCAGGAGATACTACGATATCCTCTTGTGGCAAGGATTTGGGATTTACTGCAGCACTACAGGTTTTCAAAACCACATTCTGATTTCCTACTCTGCTGTAGCCTTTGGTTAGACCCATCAGCTAGTGGGGCTTGCAGAAACATTGGGGGGGGGGACACTTTGTGAGAACTAATCTAAGAGCCAAATGTGACGGGAAACCCTAGCTGACAAAATAGATTGATGTCACCATTCAGCTCAAACAAGAAGGATTTGTTGGGGTGCAGGTGAAGCAAAGGAAACCAGCTAGTGCTTCATCCAGGCTACCATCATCCTGGATGCGAACTCCAATGCGGGTACTTCTTGCTAGGTCTGCCATAGCTAGGGCAAGACAAAAGAAGCTCTTAGAGGACACTGGTAAGGGTTGTGGCACTCTACAGAGTAAGGACTTGTACAGTGCCAAGGATGAGGAGGAGGAGGCGCTATTCCACAATGAAAGCATAACACACTCAGATGATCATGTATTTCTACACAGTGGGACTAGATGTAGCTCAGAACATGACACTCAAAATAGATTCTCTGCAAGTGGATGTGCAACAGGTTTGACCACTTCATTGCCCCTGGAGCAAATGAAGACCCTGCACAGTACGGAGAAGAGTAGCAAGTTGAGATACACTTGTAGCTCATATGGAACAACAGGATACTTCAGAAACTGCTACAAAGAGTACTCTATAACAGAAGGAGTTCCAGTCAAGAGCAACACGATGAGAGGGGACCCAACTAGAGGCTTGCTCAGAGAGCAGCAAATGAAGGGGGAAAAGGAGCAATGTGCTTTAGAGTCTGAGGAACATGGGGAACAGAATGGGATAACTTGTTGCAGATCAGAAGAAAAGTCCAGGGACCCAGCAAAACTGGAGGTAACAGTAGATTATAGCAAACATCTTAACATGCATGCTGTGCAAGGGGGAATTGTGGTGGGACAGGATTGTGGGTCTCCAGATGAAGGAAAAAATTCAACGGCTGGAAGGCAGCAAAAGCGTAGTAGTGACGTTGCTGCAAGTGATGGCACTACTGCACTTGGTCTTACAAGTGGATCTGGTCAAACAAGAAGAGGAGGGGGGTGCATGGAGAAAAACATGTTGGTAAAATCTGCAGATTCATCTGTGCTTCATGAGGAAGCAGCTCTGCAGGATGTCAATGGAATGATTAACAGGGCTGCAGATAATGAGTTTCAAAAACCAAATGTGATAGAAGGCAAGAAATATGACGCCCTTGATGCTGCCCATGCTTTTGAAACAGAGAGCAAGAAACCATGTGTGCTTGTGGTTATGAAACCATCATATGTCCAGAGAAATTTTGCATTTGTAAGTGTTTCAATTGAATCTATCCCTGCCCCCCATAGTCCATTCTTTCAGGATGTTCAGGCCTTCTGATTGTAGAAGTATAAACGGTTGGAATTTACTGAGCTTCATGCTTCTTTTGAGCATGGGATGGCTAATAAGTGTGTTGGTTGGTAATCTTATGAACAATGTTTTCATATGCTGGTGCAGGGAGTGCCAGCAAAAGCTTCAAGGGAGCATTTCCCAAAGACAGATGCAGCAGTCACTTTAGTGGACATTGCAGGTAAAACATGGTCAGCCCTGTGGCATAAACAGCGGAAGTATATAAATGGTGCTGGGTGGAAAGATTTTGCTCTTGCACACCACCTTAAGGAAGGTGATGTATGTGTTCTGGAAGTTGTTCAGAGGGCTGCGTCACAACTGAAATTATTAGTTCATATTTTCCCAGTTGTTGAGGTTTGTGACCATGTTTCCAATGGGAAAGCTGATGGGCGCACAATTGGACCTTCAGTCAATGGAGCTGTTTCCACAAGACTGGGAACAACTCTAGTTGAACCCACAAACCCTCCAAGTGCATTCAGCTCAGAAGGGGAAGTGCACAAGGAGTTTCATGGCAAACAGAACACTAAAATTGTAAGAAATGAAGGGTGTGATACAGGGAAGAAGAGAAAGAAGCTAGAGACATCTGTGGCCACCACCTTAATAAAGAAAGAGTGTGTAACAGGCAAGAGGAGAAAGATGCCAGCAATTCCTGTCGCCACCGTGAAAAGCTGTCAGGCAGTTAATTCTGCAAAGAAGAAAAAGCAGGGTTATTTGATCAAAAGGAACAAGAGCTTTCCTACTAAGGGGATGAAACAGAGAAGGAACAGGAGAGTTATTTCTACAAGCCACATTGCTCCAACAGCTGTTAAGAGTGAGGCAATTCAGAATGCTGGAAATGTGTACCATATTGTTCGTCTGATAGATCGTCGAATAGGCCCAAATGGGGTTCTATATTTGGTGGAGATTGAAGGGGCCGTCAGACAAGGTAGCAACAAGGGCAGTGCAGAACAGGACAAGGATGGCAACTGGTGGGTTCCCTCCAATCATTTCACATCTGACTTTGTCAGCTGTTTCATTGACTGACTGGAGGGTGATGAATGTACAACAATTGTCACTTACGATTTTAACTCTTTGGAACATCTTTTGAATTTTGAACCCTAAACCTAGAAAACCATAACATTAATTCAACATATGGTAGATGGAGCTTCATAAGAACTGACTCTTAACAATTTTGGTTTCCATCTTCAATCATGAAAGGCTGCGGGTGCCATGTATATTGATTCTCTGTAATTCATGAGATAGATAAATCCTGTACCTGGAATTCCGATTGAGGAAACAATGGGTTTACATTAGTGTGTTGTTAAGAAGGCAAGTGATTGCATATTTCAGAATGTTAAGTTGAGATTATTTTCATCCCATCTTTTTGGAATTGGTTTAGGGTTATGCTGCATCATGTATATGTCTTTGATAGGCACATCATTTTGTGATGCAAATAAACTTGAGTTTGGGTTCTGGAGAACATTCTATCTAGGTCCAGCTCTCATCCCAGACTGGTGGCAATAATGCAAATGCAATTGCATTTAAGGGACTTATCTGTTTTAATGGTGTATTGTTTCTTGATATGTTAATCATTTAAGCTTTCAAGCAAGCTTTGCACTAAAATGACTGTTCCTGTCTGGACTCTGGATTGGTAATGACAGCTAGCTGTGTACCAGTGCTAGCTACAGGTGCTGATTGGTAACATCAATATTTTTCATCATGGTCTTCAAAGGTCTATTTGCTAGTGAGTATTATGATCCTGAAGCTTGTCCAACAGGTGGTTCCAAAATTCTTCAAACTCATGGATATGGATTATTTATTCACTCTTCTGGACACCATAAGATTTCAATTTGTTACATGTGACTGCAAATCACTGAGCAAATGCTGTACAATAAGAGTCAAATTCTCAAGTTATGCAGTTTCTTTTACTGGAATTTGATTTTGGGAAGTTACTCTGCATTGGATTTCATTAAAATCAATATCACAAAATCCTTTTGGCTCCTATTTCCTCATCTTCTGATTTTTGGAAGTTACTCTGCATTGGATTTTATTAAACTCAATATTGCAAAAGCCCTTTTGGCTACTAATTCATCATCTTCACAGTTGATTGCATCCTCGTATTTTTGTTTGATGTGAAATAGAATTTCATTTCCTGCCCACTTCTTGTCTTGGCTTTGCAGCATATTGTGGAGAATGCAATACACTCACTAATTTTTTTGCCTCGATAGAACATGGCACCTTACATGGAAGGTGCCTCCCTCCTTTCAGATGAATCATAGCTGTCTGTTTATACAAGCAAAACTTGATCTATTGGTTGTTTTTGCTGGGGATGGATGTTTAATGGGGGCTGTTCTGGGTATTTGGGTCTAATGCTTGGGCTCCTGCCTCGCACAAGGCCCTCATTCCTAGAACAACCACCTTCTTGATCCTTGCCCTTGGCTTTCATCTGTGACAAATTCCAAACTCAAATGTACCAAGTTGATTGCCTAATAATCTCTTCTTCCCGCTACCACATAGTTGCATCACATCCAGTCTTATATAGCCTCTGTTCCCACAACTATTTCTGGATCATGATTGTTGGCTCTCACATGATTTACTATTGAAAGGTTGGTTGGCACAAACATTGGAAGATGTTACAATAAATTAGAGAAGAAAAATCGGAAGAAACATGTGTTTAAAAGAAAAATAGAGGGGGTGCCACCAATCCCAAATCCCATTTTTCTCTATTGTGTTGATGTGGCCATCTATGATGTGTAGTTTAAAATCATAGCAACTTCTTGATCACTACATGTAATCCATTCCTCGAAGAACATGTAGGCCCCAATTTGTGTCATATCAATAGATTGAGCTAAAAACTCCAAAAAACACATTATCTGATTTCATTATTTTGTTCAAACTCGCAAAAAGTTGCCTAATGAGTGGTGTGGCCTCACAAACACCATGATTTACCTTGACACTTGAAACTTGCATGGGAACATCCCTATGAAGAGGAAGGATGATTCAAAAAATAGACTTAAGCCAATTCAACCTATTGTTAATTGATGGATGTTTATTTTGGTCCTTGGTTCATTTCTTCCTTATTAAAAGATAACAAAGTCATGGTTTTCATGTTTGATACAGGTTTGCAAACCTTTTGCACTTGTGGGAGTTTGTTAGTATTCATTGACTCTAAAAGCAATGATTTTTAGGACTAATTTTCTACCTTTTCTTAGCTAGGGTTTTTTAGTGGTGAAATCTTGTCAAATTTTGACCTATTTTGTTATCTACCCTTATGCTTAGAAAGTAGGGCATATAACAAGGTAGAATTGTTGAAAGGCTACACTTTTACTTACACTTTATCCTAAACCTTAACCCCCATCCCACATGTATCAAGCCTACAAAAAACCTTGCAACCAAATGGCGCCATTGAATCATCCAATATCATCAACATCTATTGATTGTTTTCTTCCTTTCACCATAAATGCAATAATTAATACATATTTGTCCTCTCTTACAAAAGGGGTTGTTTCACCATCATTGGTTATGCACCTTCAATTGGGATTATTACATTTTGGATGATATAATTTGGGTTTAGGATGCACAAGCTTTGAAGGAATTGATGATTATTGAAGGTGAAATGTTCAACAAAGTGATGTAGTGGTTGTGAAGTTCCTTTTATTTTATTTTTGTGTGTTATTGTTCCTTTCTTTCAATTAATGTCATTGAACATGGCACCTTTGCAACTTGTTCAAAACTTCAAATTCCATTGTATATTTCTCAAAGTGATTCAACCAATCTTTAACAACTAGATTACAAACCTTGTTCCTTCTCTTGAGCCTCTTTTTTATATGCATCTTTGAGTTATTGTTGAAGAGAATAAGAGGAAAAGGAAGGAATATGAACATAACATAATGTTTGAAAATGTTTGAAATGCAAAACTGTCATGGGTTGAATTCATGGTGAATGTGCATCACAATAGATGTCATGTCTATATTAAAATATAGGGGAAGGAAAAATTTATGACCCTTAAATTAGACAACCTTTGGAAACATGGTGATAAGAGAAAGGTTTCACTTGTAATCCTAAGAGTTTGTACAACTAGTGAGTATTACACAAACAAGGAATCTACGGATGCAAATGTAATAGCCAAGAAGGATATAATCAATAATCAAGTTTTCCATGTTGAAAAGAAGAAGAAGAAATTGGCCTCTAGGTTTTCTATTTGTTTCCACATGTTATTTGAAGATAGACCTTTGACTAATTGAAAAAATATGAAGAAGTTGTTGCATTTCTTTAATGTGAAAAACTTTCCAAAAACACATTGATTAAAAACACAATATGGTTGGAAGATGGCATCTTGCATGCACAAGTTGGTTGTTAGCAAAACCAAAACTATGGTGGAGGATGCTAGGCTCATTTTCATTTCATGTGATGAAGTGACAACTTGTGATCAATAGTTTTGGTTTTCCATTCATGCATATGTAGTTGAAAATTAGTAGTCAATTCCTTTGTTGTTATTCTTGTAATGTGTGATTGATGGGGTCACTTTTGATAATCTAAAGCAAAATTTGGTGGATGCCTTTATGCTTTTTGGTGATTTGATTCAAGTAACAGTTCATTTAAATAAATAACACTTCAAATTATTGGGGTGCATGTGTTTCATGGAATCATAACAAGTGTGACAATGCTTGATTGAAAGGTCAAAATGCACAATTCATGATGGGCATACATTATGTGAACCACTACACAAATATGGCAATCCAAACTCTTTCTAGGTTGGATAGTGTGAGAAAAATTGAAGATATGTTATCGAACTTATATGCATACTTCTCTCATAGTTCAAAGAATTTTTAAAAATTTGTTGAATTGGTTGACAACTTGGAAATATGGGTTAGTGTTTCTCAAAATCCACTAACAACATTGAAATCCATTAACATTCATTTTGGGAAACATGTTGGATTTTTCTATTACTTTCATTTAAAAGAATGTTGTTTGACTCAATATTGTGCCTTGGTTTTAAATATGCATAAGTTATCCATAATTTGCAGCTATTTTGTGACTTAGGGGTAATGTTGGGGTTCTCTTGTATCATGCCCATGTTTGAAAGACTAATTGACCTAATCAAATTCTCCTACTTTCAACAATGTTTTGTGTGTGATTTTTTTGTTGCTATAAAGTTGTGTTGAGCCAATCTTTATTGTTGGTATAACACGACATCCCGTAAATTACCTACATGAATATGCTTTCAATGAGTATTGAAAGTTGTTGAATGGGACATAAGGTGTTGGTGCATGAATGGGCACTTGACACAAATATAGGTTTGGAGAACTTGAGTTTTCGAATTGCTTGCATTACCATCATGATGCACTGTTATTATCCTCAAGCATCATTTTATGTGTTTGTGACTTGCATATCTTCCAACAAATCATTAATAATATTCGAAGATAATGTTTTGAAACAACAATCAAGGTTAAATCAAATTAAGAAACAATTTCTTGCTCAAGATGCAGTGGATGCTTTGACAATGGTTCACTCACAATACTAATTGAAAACCTCATGTGAGGTGACCTTCCTTGTTCATATGGTTATCTTGAAAGGGTTTTATTGTTGGCCCAAAAAGCTTGGATCCACCCAAACATGGATTTTAGAATACTTGATGTGAATATTTTGGACTTGCAATCCTCTTTTTCAAGATCACAATGATGTTCAATGTTCAATGGGCTATGGACTAGCCAATGGATCTCAATTTAGTGTCTAAGTTTTAGAAGAAGATTTCCTCCAATGCATTATTATGTGCTTAACTTTATGAGTTCATAAAAGTGGATTCAAATTTTGGGATTTGTGAAAGATGAGAGAACTTTCTCAACCTTAATGTTCAAGAATACAAGATTGCAAAATCAGCATTGTGAGCATGGATTTGGTGGTTCATATGTTTGCAATAACTTTTCTATATCATTGATATCTTTCAATATGATGATGTCATCATAGTTAAGACTAATGAGAAAACAAGGAAGGGCTTTTAGCTTGATGTCTTCTAGCTTCAATGGTTCACTAATGTTTTATAATCGGGAAGCTCTAGGTTTATGAAGCATTATGATTGTTTTATGTTACAATCCATGAGGTTTTCTCATGCCCAAATTTCACAAACATTCATTTTTGTACCATAAATGTTGGGCATTCTTGGTTCATTATGCCTGTTTTATGTTGCCATTCATGAGATTTTTTCATGCCCAAGCCTCACAAACACTAATTTTTGTATTGCAAATGTTGGGCATTCTTGATTCATTTTTTAGCATGTATATTTTTTATTTTTGCATGAAGGTTCAGTGGTATCTAATCTTCCCTCTTGCACTTTCCATTTGTTTGTTTGTGGGTTTTATTAAGAATGTTACCAATGTGGTACCGATTACAATTTAATTTTAAGTGTGGGAATCAAAGATTTAAGTACGACTAGCTTTCGAAAACTTCTTTTGATGATTGTGTTCGTGAGGTCTTAGGTGAAAACTCAAATTTAGGTTGAGTTTTCATGATGCTCACCAATTTGAACTTTGGGTAAAATTTTGTTTTCCCTCTCATAATCCATTTGATTTTCTTTGTATCACTAGAATTAATGTGTGCATTGCACATTAGGATCATTTATTGTCATTCAATGCAATGTCCTTTGAGAAAAGGATTCAACTATCTCACATAATTTTTCAAATTTTTTAATGCATTATTCACGTGGTTCCAATTTTTGTCTTGAATTTTATGAATATATAAAAATTGCTTATGCTTAATACTTATTACTTATATGCAATTTAAGTTTAAACTTGTAACTTGTAACAAGAGTTTTTTTTTTCTTTTGGTGTCAAGTTTTGCCACTCCAATCCCCCAACACTCACCAAAAGACTCCACAAACTTTTTTTTATTGTAACCCAAATTCAGACTCTCTAAAAAAGCACGCAGTTGCAACTTACGCCACCTTCAAGAATCCTTAAAGAAAAACACTTAAGAAGAAAAACATGGCTCCCAGCATAATATCAAATGTGGTTTTTTCGTGCTGCAATACACACCAAGCTGAGGTAAGACATGTACCAAATAACAATATTATTGTTATCACTTGTGTGATTTATGTAAAAGGTATTTTATACTGCAAAATATTGAAGTTTTTTAATGTTATTTGTTTGTTGGTGGTCATTTGTGAGCATGTTTTGTTCATGTGTTTGACTTTGTTAGTTTCAATAGTGTCGGTCCCTTAGCCTTACCGGCCTTATCAACCCCCTTCAAAGAGATAAAGGAAAGTAAGTACCAAATAACAGCTAAAAGAGACAGGTTGCAACCTTGACTATGTGCAACTATGTTATGGCACAAAAAACTTCCAACAAATTTCCTAGTGTAGTCTGTTCAGCTCATAATTGGCCTTCGGAACTTGCTTTAAGCAAATCTGCTCCGTCGTTCATCTTTGCATCGTACCTCAGTTTCATCCTATCTTGGCACTCCCCTCTACATTTTGCCTGACTGCATGCATGCTCAAGAGCTTGCCATCCCCCTCCCTAGTCTTGATGGCAGCTTCATTTGTCTTCCATTTTGTTCATTGTTTTCCCCCTTCTTTTGGGGTGCCTTGGTTAATTTATGGGTTGGCACAGAGCTTGATTAGTGGTCAAGCTCAAAAGTAGTCTGCTTGTTTGTTGTGATGGCTTTAGGTGGCTTCCACCTGACTATCAATTGAGCATTTTCAAGGACTGAATTGTTTCTGGGTAATAATAACATATGTAAAGTCTTGAACTTGTATATCTAGCATGCCCAAAATTTTAAAATAATCTTTTCTCATACATATGTTACTTCAAATAAAATAAATTAACTTAAAAAATTTATTTTCAAAGATATATGCTTTACATTATATGTAATTAATAATTATTTAGAAATGATATTTAAGATTTTGATTATGGTCATAAATTCAAATTTCAGGTCTTCAATTTCCTCTCAAATCTGGCAAGGAAATTGTCTGAGTACAGTTTGAGGTGTAAAAAGCTTTACAAAATTCTTTCATGCTCATCATGATAGTTCAAGCCAGGTTTATATCACACAGCCAATGTGACAGCGAGAAGTCACTACACACAAGAGTGTCAGATCAATCAGGTAATTGCAAAAATTGTATAAACCAAACCCACCATCCAAACTTTGTCCTTTGACTCCGTGATAAGACCATCCCCATGACAATCTGCAGCTTTCTGCTGTACCAAAAATTGCTTGCACACACAAACTACACTTCAATCTTGAAGAATTTCAACCAAATTATTTCAGAATTGAAGAAGAGGAAGAAGTGGTTAGATGATTTGCATCAATTACCAACAAGCCTGAGCCAACCTATTTTTACACTTTTTTCAGGTGCTTTTTGGCAGGTTGAAATAAAAATCACAGTATGTCCGGCTTTAAGGAGCTGCTACAAGACTGATGCAGCTGCAAAGAGTTGATATCCTTATGCCTCCTCCGCAAGTTATAGCTTCAAGCTCCTGCACACAGTTCAAGAATGTTGCTTGTAGCAGTTCGCATCTGGCTGTATCGAGAATGGTCCCATGTCCGGCAACTAATCAGTGAATCTGCTCTCTTAGGGCCTTGCTCCATCCATGGCTGTACAACACTATTCAGTGACTGCAAAGCATTCACTCAAGTCTTCTTTGCGCTTGGCAACTCAAAGCTGCCTGCCTGGGTCCCATTCAGTATACACTGAATGGCATTCAAACTCACAGCTGACTTCCCTCCTCCCGGGAGAAAAGGGTTTTGGGCCCATGACGTTTCAACGTGTGCTTTTTAGAAGGTGAGGCTACCTGCCAATCGGCTTGCTTGAGAAGCTTCGAGTGACAGCCTGCACACATCTTCCAAGAAGACTGGATCCTTCTGCAACCTTGCTTCCATTCTGATTCTGAAAATCCCAGTCTGGATCCTCATCTTCATCATCTCCAAGGAAATCTTGCTGAATGTCATCATCCCACCAGTTTCCATTCGCAATACTGCTAATTCCATGCTCCTTGTGAAACCCAATTGCCTTGAGGCTCTCATATTCCAGAGGAATTGTTCTCACAACAGATGCACCTGACATCCTCAAATCAAGAGCAGAGGCACCCAGCATCTTGTTCTGCATAAACACTTTGTGCTCTTGCATCATGAGAGAGTGGACTTCAGTGTTGGCTGACTTCAGGTTTGCATGCATCTGCCTGTCATTGGTCCTTGTGTCCCATAGGGACAGAGAATAGCCCAGCCCATTGTCAAATGCAGGTCCACCTGTGAAAAATCAAACAACCCAGAATACAGTCAGTCTCATGTCTGAGAAAAATTTCAAAACAAAACACTCTAAGTTGGATCCAACTGTCTTGTTGCATACGTTCTTTAATAAATCACTGATTGATCAAGTGCTGCAAAGCATAATGTACTACTGGAAATAGTGATATACTGACCTGTGATCAAAGTGTTGGGTGCAGAGGAACTCCAAGAGTTGAACACCAGGGATTGGATACCACACCCACTTCGACTCCCCTGGAATTGACTGTAGCACATTGCTGTCTGAAGATCTACAAGATAGAGATCACCATCCAGACTTCCAAGGGCTGCAGTTTTGGAGTCACAATGTACATCAAATGAAGAAGATGTGGAACCAAACCCACGATGTCCATTATTAAGTTTGGGGAGGTGACAACTCACTAAAACCTTCCTGCTTGCAGCATCCCAAATCCGTACAACATCCTTCTTCAGAGTGATGATATGGTCAAGGTCCCTCAGAATTGGTGAAAGTTCAACAATCTCAGGCGTACTAGAAGTTACATTGAACCTTCTCATTGTGCTACAAAGCATGGCATCTCGTGTCCTTAACCTCAACAAGGGATTCCAATAATCATGAGCTGCTGCTGATGGAGGTTTCAGTAATCCAAGGCAGCAGCAGCAGGATTCATCATCAGGGCAGTGGTGTGGCAACGAAAGACTTGACTGAGAAAGGGAATGGGCTGCCCACTCCTCTAGCATGACCTTGACAGCAGAGGACGACCTGGCTCTCTTCACTGGCTTATGTACACACGCAGAGGAAAGCTGCTTCTGATGATGGTCTTGATGTCGTCTCAATGATGCATTTGTTGCTTCCATGCCCATTTCTGGATTCCACTTGATTTCTTCAATCCTAGGCTCAAGGCTAAGAAAGAACTGAATCCCCTCCGTGTGCAGGGAGGACTCAGCACGATTTAGGGTCCAGCGGGAGCAGCCTACAAAAGGTCGGCATTCTCTTCTCGCTGCTTTGAAAAGCCCCTGCAAAAAGATCACACCAAGAAAGCAAGCAAGCGCCATGATGTTCTCAGTACCATTTCTTCATCAAAGTTTGCAATGGCGTAGGGGGGAGAGAGAGAGCGAGAGAAAACCAAACCCTACCTCATCACCAGATGCAACGTTGCAGAAAACGGAGTGTTTAGGGAGGAGCGAGGTTGTTGTTGCGGTGGTGGTGGTCTTCTCGAACTTGAACACCATCTCCGTGTTCAGAACGCATGATCCGCTTGCACTAATGCAGTCGGCAGGTAGCGATTCTGAACTTCTGCCTGTAGCAGCAGCAGCGACGGCAATCTTGCCCTCGTTGTTGTTGTCTGCAGGCGGTTCCTGGTGGATACTGATCTGATTAGAACAACTACTGGTATCGCTGAGATTGAGCTCTGCGCTGAACAGTCTGCTGGTGGTCACGACGCAATTCCCCGACGAGGAGGAGGAGATGGACTTGAGCTGGAGTCGCACTTGGCCACGGCCAGACTTGTGAATCCCAGTACTAGACGGATCTCTTCTCTTCACCGAGACCAATGCTACCACTAACGTTGTGGCGACCACCGCCGCACAAGCTGCCCACTCAAGTCCCAGCCCTAGTCCTCCTCCTAGTCCCGGGTTGTTCTGCTGCTGCTGCTGCTGCTGCATCACTGTCGCCGCAGCTCCTTGCATTAGAACATCAACAGTAGCTTCCATCAGATCACTCCAATCTTCTTCGCTGCAAAGCACAATTCTCTCTCTCTCTCTCTCTCTCTCTCTCTCTCTCTCTCTCTCCTGCTCCGCTTGCCACAGAAAGAACCACGTTACAAAACTTCCCACTCAGCTAGGGATACGTCTCTGTCTCTGACACACACGCAACAAGGTTCCAAACTCAACAAGCAAATTGCAGGACAGGAGGAAAAAGATGGTTGTTTCTACATCAACGGATCAACCCCAAACACTCTCTTTTCATCAGAAATTCTCTGCCAAAACAAACAGAGTAACACAATCTCCCAAAAGCTACAAAAACAGTCTTCAAACTCTCAGAAACCCACTTAAACAAAAACACCCCCAAAAAAACACACACACGCACAAAAACACGAACAAAACTGCACTAGAGAAGAACAACCAACAAGGGGTCTGCATCCATCGATGCTTGATTCTCCACTCAAATCAGCAACCCCCGGACTGCATCCCACTCGTCTTCCCTGGGCCTGTTTCTTTTTAGCGTTCTCTCATCATCGCCTTTTTCTCTTCCGGAAACAGATCCCCGCTCCCCACCCCCCGCTCTCAGATATCACAACTTCACACTTCCTACACAAAACAAAAACAAATTCCAGACACTCTCGACAGAAGAAGATGATGTTCACTTAAGGGATAAAAAAACAAGAAGTTTAATCCAAATCGCAAACTTCTTCGCCGCTTCCTCTGCTTCCGGCGGCTCCATCCAGAAACAAAAACACTCACTCACACTCGGACACGCACAAACGCCGGTGCACACCTTCACACTTGGTGACGTCAAAATTTGTGCTTTCAAACTTCGTGTTTTGCGCAAACACGAAGACGACGGACGGACGATATAAGAAGAAGAAGAAACACGAAATGCACTACGGTTGCCGGAATAACAAACCCCAACAAAAAAAAAAAAACCCCACACCCCCCCCCCCCAAACCCCCCCCACACCCAATAAAACCCCACCACCCACCCCAA
>Ga0116229_10003847_pt1 | contig 24671 bp, 15 predicted proteins | sample S1TSphgellanicum_3_FD_87313 | JGI IMG/M metagenome (GOLD analysis project Ga0116229, IMG submission 87313) | Host-associated microbial communities from peat moss isolated from Minnesota, USA - S1T2_Fc - Sphagnum magellanicum MG | ecosystem: Host-associated > Plants > Peat moss > Unclassified...
AAGAAATTAAAATTTAAAAAAACCTTACAATATTTTGGTGAGGTGTCATCACATTTGACCCCCTATTGTGTGTTTCTCTCCTTTTCTATTTTGTTCAATTTTGGTTGTGTTTTTTTTTTTTTTTTACTCATTTTTAGAAAGCAAGTTACTAAAGGAAAAGGCTTAAATAATCTAATTAAAATTCTTATGGGTGCTCTAGAAAACCATGGGGATGTTTCTAATGTGGGTGCTACCACAAAACTAATGTCTTTCAAGGCGGATGGTGTCAATGTTTTCCAAGGGTTGTGCAAGGTGATACTCATCAAATTCAAAACAAGTTTACCCCCATTTGGAAGGTATCCATTACATGGCACATCACATGAATTTAGCCATGCAAACATCGTCTCATGTCCCTATTATAAAATGTATAGTTCGGAGTGTATACTTCAATCCCTTTACTCATTTTTTTGTTATAATCCAAGACTTTGCTTTGTATCTTTTTATATCTCCTTTTTTTTTTTCCTTCTATCTCTCCCCCTTTCTTTTTTTGTTTGATTTGTTTCTACATTTCTATTCCTTTTGGTTGAGCTTTGCAACAACAATTACATTACACACATGGGTTATTTGTAGCAATGTTTGCAACAATTGTTGTTGTGTTGCTTATGTGTTTGGAGTAACAAAAACAAATGTGTTACTTAATGTTGATTTTTTTTTAACATCTTCAAAACCACTTGTAAGAACTCAAAAAAACTTGTACCAACTACCACATTCATGCAATTTGAAGCACTCAATGATGTAGCCAACTAAAGAATGATTGTTATTAGCTTACGTGCTTGTAACAACAACAATAATAGTTGCACCACTTACACTTTTGAACCAACAACAATTGTTTGTCAAGTTGCAATAATAGCTCATGGGTTTGCAACTTATTGGTTTGTAGCCAATGCATTTGATGAAGCAATAACATTTGTCTTATTTGTTAATGGATTCAAATATGTTAAAATCAATGTGAATCCTTAAAATTGTTTCTTTGTTTCTTTGTTTATGTTTACAATTGTTTTAATAAAAAATGTGTATTGTAGCTATAGTTAAATCGTTCATTCAAGAATTGACCAATTATAAGGTTTCACTAAAAAAAAATCTTAAAATTATGATTCCATATATGACTGATTTTGTAATCATATTAGACATTATATGCATGACCAAGGCCACTTAATTGTGACAAATGAGTTGTTTAGGACAAGAAGTCATTGAATGTTGGACACAACATTTTTCATCCTATAATCATAAACAATAATTTTCAAGTTATATAAAAAAGTCATATATATTATTGAAGTGTCATGTAATGAATGACTATAATATGGTTGGTAAATAGTGGACCACTTGACTAGTCAAATTTATTCTTAATTTAAAATCATTTTTTGGATTATTATAATAAGTATAATCTTTAATAAGTAGGTAGGTTGGTAGGTGGTAGTTTAGCCTACCTAACTTGACCTACATAATCTACCTAATTACCTTAGTTTAACCTACTTACCCTAGCCTTTCGGAGTGGACATAGGTTGCAAATATTTGGAATTGAACCCTTCATTTTCACAATGATAAACCAAATCCTTACTAATGAACTACCCCATCAAAAGATGTCCAATTTTTTTCAAGTTTTTTTATTTGACATGTTTATTTCATAGGTAGGTTGGTAAGTGGTAAATAGTTAACTTGGTGGGTAGGTAAATAGGCAAGTGGTGGGGTAGGTTTGTTATGTTTGTATCAAATGATTTATAATCCTTTTGTAGTCATTGTAATGACAATTGAATGTCCATATCATTGTCATTAATCATGCATGCCATATAGATGAAACCCTCCATCTTATTACCACCTCATCATTTATTAATTTCATTTCCTACTAATATATAACTATGATTTTTTATACATAGGACTCAAAATAATAATTTATGACTAAAGTCATGTACATATAGTCATTAATTTTTTAGTTGTAAAGGACAAATTTCCTTCTAGTGTTTCCAATAGCTCATTTCATGGATGCCATGGGATTTGTTATCCATTATATTATATTCAAGATGATGTTGATTAAGAATATTAAATTGGCATCTCATGCTAATTAAATCAAATTATTGCTAAAAACAACAATTGGAATTGATCAAAAGTTCAAAAGTAAGTCTACCAATAAAAGTAACAAACTTTGTCCATCAATTATATTCACAAGCATTTTGGATATACAATCTTGTGAGGCAATTTTTTATCCCTCCACTTTTGGTTCTATGAGGTGATTATATTATGAGGTACATATGCTACTAATGAAGGAAAAAAATGCAAAGTCTATTTCTAGATGTTAAATTACGTTTGTAATTGAAACCAAATAGCTTACTTCCTATGCATCATTTATGATTTGAAATTAATAAATATATTTTTTAAGTTCAAAAACTCCAAATCCTAAAATTTTATGTTAAATTGTCACTCACTTAAACCAACTTTTAAGGATTTGACGCCATGTTCAACTTGGGAGCAAACTTCTAATTATTTAAAATATTATTCCTATCACATACATTATCCAAAATTAGTTTTCTTTAATTCATTAGAAAGCTAACTACAAGGCGCATCTGCCTACTAAATTCTAAACTTTACACTCAAATTAGTAATAAGTTGTGCTACCAAACCCAAAAGGGTTTTACAAAGGTAGAAACTTCAACTTGGCTACAGACCTCTAATCACTTAAAATATTATTCCTATCACATACATTATTCAAATTTAGCTTGCCTTAACTCATTAGAAAGTTAATTACAAGGCGCATTTGCCTACCAAATTCCAAGCTCTGCACCCAAACCAATAAAAAATTGTACTACCAAACCTGAGAGAGTTTGTGAAACTCTCTAAAATTTCAAGTTCCCAACATTATCCCTATTCATTTTCATTCTTTCAAAAGCACTACATCAAGCAATCTATTCTCCCCTTTTCCACCATCTATTAAAACTAATCATTCTTTTTCTCCCAAGGAAAGTTGTAGGAACAAGTATTCTTAAGATTCAAATCGAAAATTATGTTCGAAAAAAAAACCCCAAATGATCCGAATTCAATCTATAAAGAGAAAGAGAAAGAAGGAGGTGAAAGAAGATATCAATTTGGTGGCCCTTGAAAGGTTCCAATGTTTGATGGCCAATGGAAGGTTCCAATGTTTGGTGGCCTTCATAAGGTTCCAATGCTTGGTGGCCCTTGGAAAAAGAAGGAGAAGCATTTTTTCACCTCTTCCCACTTCCCTCCAACAAATTTTATTAAATATTAGTAGATATATTTGATCAGATTTGGTGGAAAAGGAAGAAATAAAGTTAATCAAGTTTTTGCAAAAAAACAATCTTAAAAATGGAATCATTTCGATTTGATTAGGAATAAATTGCAATTTTTGGATTCAAATTTGAATAATAATAGTAATGAAACAAAAACCTTGGGATATTCATTTGGAAGAAATGATGAAGGTTCAATATACATTTTGGTCATCAAGTTCAAAAATGGAGTCCTAAAATGACAACACCTTCACTTTTTCCATGGATTTTAAGGTTTTACTTTACCATGGTTCTAGGCCATTACTTACACATTTCTTTCCTTTTCCTTGATTTATAAATTACAACCACGCATTTTGATGTAACAAGTCCTTCACACATTCATTGTCGATTTGATTTTGATTCAAGATTTTTTTTTCCTTTCCTTGAAATTATGGCGTTGTGTATGGCCACGTCTTACAGGCCTCAAGCTACACAAGTGAATGAAGAATCTCCTTCGGAGTCATCTCTAGATTTGGCATTGAAACAGCATCCTCATGATGAAAATCCCGAACCATGAAAGGTGCACGTTCGTTTTGAAGTTGAATCGCCTCGAGCTTGGTATTATCGCATTTCTCCAAACTCTCGCATCTTAGTGATTTTGTTACAAATTGACCTTAATTCTGGTGATGAACCTAAAATCGTTTGTGAAAGTTGTTACGAAATCGAAGACATTTTTATTTTTGCATGGTCTTCAATTCCCGACATTGAACACTATTGTTGGTTGCATGGTCCGATTCGTCAACTATCTCCTAATAGCAAGGTGGATTATTTAGTTCGCATCATTCGACGTATCCTAAATTTTTTACAGTTATGAACTATCATTGTGGCATAGCCTAGGACTCAACATGTAATTGCAACTCCTCGTTGAATTGATCCTTAAATTGAATAAATGTTTCATTCATTATGAAATTCATGTTGCCATTGCCACCTTATCACACTATTTATTTAATCATTAAATTGTTTCGAATCAATCTTATGTTTATAAGGTTTGAAGATTGTTTTATCTCCATTGAACCTTTCATTAACACACCCTCAACTGCTTCATGAATCTCAAACATCCTCGCTTACACGAGTACCCACTAAATACTATAACAAGACCCATGTTTTGCTGAACATTACAAATGTGATGTCTGTTTCTAACCCCAACCTTCTAGAGATTTTTCACCCCTAATCACGCAACTAAGGTTCTAAAACTATGCTTACCAACTTTTGTTGAAGAAGAGAATTAACCCTACACCTCATTCACCTAATATCAAAACTTGGAAAAAAAACAACCCCCCATGCAACCATGCATGCTTATCATTCCTTATTCTAACATGAAATTATTGAAAAACCCCCAATAGTCTTATCACACTCGAATATCCCTGATGCAATTCTTAAAAATTGAGACTACCACACATGGTTGTGTCGATATGGCTTACAAATCTCATGTTTTAAAGATGGTTATGAAATCCAATTTGATGTTGCATTGGAGGTGCCATTTCATGTCACTCATTTCAACTTTCTTGATTTTTTTTCAATTTTTTTGTTCATGAAATTTAAATTGAAGAACCACTCAATGACTTGCACACTATCATTGGAATGTATTCAAAAACTTCTATCCAACTTTCTATAGTTTGAATACCTCCCTATGGTGCATGCTTTGATGATTAGAATTTGAACAAATTAATAACAATGGTTACACCTCCCATGACATTTTTTGGTTAAAGTTATGTGGTTTTTTCACTTAAGATTTAGGAAGTTAGGTTTGTCTTGCAATGTGTTGGGTTTGTCTTATTATGGGACAATTAAATGTTGGGTTTATTTTTATGGTTCAATATTGTTGGATCAATTTGTACATGTGTGTGTTTCATGTTGTAGCTTGTTAGGTTAATTTGTATGTGTTAATTTTTATTGTATTTAATTGTATAATGTGTGTGTCATATTGTAGATTGTTGGGTTTGTTTGTTTAATTAAGTTAGTCTTTCTTTGGTATCTTTCTTTGGGATGAGTCTACTAGTGACATGTGTGTGTTTGTTGGATGTCCATTGTCATGTTTGTTTGGGTTTGTTTTTACTTGGTATGCACTATCAATAAAAGATTTTATGTTTTTGTGTCAATGATCTTGCAACTTGTTGGGTCAATCTTGTTACTTGCAAGTTGTGGGTCAATCAATCATAGTCTAGGTCAATTTTGGGGGTCAATTAGTTTGGATTTGTTTGTGTTTGTTTTTTTTTAATTTGTGTGCATGGTGTGTGTGTGTGACCACATGTATGCATGTGTGTATTGTCACTTATGTGTGTGCATTCTAGTTTTGTTGACTTTACTTGTGAAAAATTTACCAAAAATGAACAAGGTCAAGGCCTAAAAATAAATGTTTAAGCTATTTTCATGGAATTTAATACATTGCAAATTAGTTCCATAATTGCAAGTAATGTAGCCATATATATATTTCAATTTGTAAAATTCTCACCAAATTTTTCTTTCTAAAGTTCAATGTTTTGCCAACTATTAATGAAAACAAATTCACACTTTTTAGCATTTGTAATATTTCCATAAATGCAAACAAATTCTCTAAATAATCACCACCCATTCAAACATTCAAAAACCTTAAAAGAAAATTAATGTTAGTCATGCTTACATTAGTTGGCCAAAGGAAGACAAGAGGGAAAACCACCAAACAAGACTTGCAACAAATTTAATGTAGTTCAATCTCTAATACAAGTTTCAACATTGTTAATAGTGTTACCCATTTCTTAATAATTTATATATATTTTTGGTGAGCCTTGATTTTTCTTTAGTAAGTGAAATTTTATTTAAAATATATTTTCACACATAATCCATTTCTCATAATTCATTAGGGTAAAAGCACCCATCACTAAACACCCAAATAATTCAAAAAATGGCACATTTGCAAATATCACCCAACCAATAATTATTCAATGATACAATTAAAACCAAATGACTAGTTCTTTAAACTTGTGGTTGGGGTTTTCAAATTGTCCAAGGATTTAAAAGAAAATTTAAAAATGTTGTTTTTGTGTTCATCAATGGGCTTCAAAACTACCCTATACAAAAATATTTCCCCTATTCATTTGCCTTTTGTGTTTGGTAACATGGGTAATCATTCTTGACAATCCCCAATATTCACTTTCTAAAGGGTAAATCATGCCTATGCATAAATGATTGTGTTGTAAATGAATTTCTTTTGGATAAAGTCCACATCATTTAGTAATATAAGGGATATTGTTTGTGTACAAAACAATTATAGAATGCATTTCAATTGCACATGGAAGGTTATTTATTCAGCCCCCTATTTTGGGAGATTTTATCTTACTTGTTTCAAGCCAAATCAAGGTCTATAGGGACACCAAGTGAAGGGATATCTAGAAACTTTGAACCTCCAAGGCTAAAAGTCATAGGATAACTTTCTTTCAGAATTTTAAATGTTCACTTGTTGGCCTATCTACCTTAGCTACATTCTCTTTCATTCTTGTCAAATGGATTCATCTTTCTTAACCAATATTTTATCCAACGTCATTGTTAGATTTTTCATATTTTTCACCTTCTATTCATACCATCTTAGATTTCAAATTTTAAAAATCCTCCATCTTTTTTGGTCTCCATATCATTCATTATGTTTAATTCATACATCATTCAACATATGACATTTTTAGATTCCCTTTCTCTTGACATTTATTTCATCCCTCATTAATTCCATTTCATCTTTTTAAATTTGTTCCATTTTTGCTTATTGTCCAACTTTTTCATTTTCCCAAATTTGACTTTTCAAATTTCATTTTGCCCAAGTAGTTTTATTTTTATCCATTGTCCAATATTTCAACTTTTTTGGATTCTTTTTTAAAAACTTGTTTACGTTTTTTCCCCTATTTTTTGAATTTTTATTAGATTCAATTTTTGGTTTGCATCCATTGTTTCAACATTTTGAAACTTTATGGGGTTGAGCACATGTAACAACAAGTGTCATTTTTAGATTATATTCTTTACAAACCAATCTTTTTAAAACAATGATTTTCAAATTCGTTTCGTAGAAAATGTGATGTTGTTTGTGACTAAAATATATTTCCCCACAAGGACTATTGAATTCATTTAACTCCAAAGATTGGTGTACAAGTTATGCCCAAGGGTGGTCTTCTCTTGTAAGAACATTTTTGTGCATTTGAGGTTATGCTTGCATTGGTAGAAAAAACCTATGGTTGCTTACGTGTAACTTTGGCAAAATATTTATCAACCACTTGCACACACATGCACACATCACATTTGACTTGTGGATTTCAAAAGGTGTGTGCATGATGTGTTCACTATTATTGTTAATTTTTTAGCAAACAAATGAAAGGCCATATACATTACTATTGGGCTATTCAATGTGATTGACACTAATGGCACATAGATATGGCTTCTAAATTATAGGAGTTTATTAAGAAGTTCTCCTTTACTCACAAGATTCTAATGGTCATTTGCAAACTAGAGTGTACATAAAATCATGTGCAACATCAAAATTTTCACCCCCTCCCAAGTTCAAGATCCTAGGTGACAAATTAGAACAAACATTTACTAAAAAGAGGACTCAATTTCCACACATTCAATAACTATAGTTGCTAATTGGGAATATATATATATATACACACACACACACAATTGATGGGGGATTCTTTCATCCAAATCACTAGAAATGAAATTGTCCAAAACTATGCATATGGATTTATTAAATAAAAAATCTTCAATGAGCAACATTTGTTTTCTACCAAAAATTCAATTATTGAACCATAACTATGAGTTTCCATGCCATTTCATAACATGAAATGTATTTAATAGACTTTTGAAGGCCCTAAAATGCACCAATTTTCCAGAATCCATTTTGGCATGAGAATGAAACATTTTAAAAAAATTATTCATGAACAGTGAATATAAACATAAGAAAATGGTCACCTAAGGTCAATTAAAAAAAAATCAAATGTGATTTAGGCATCCAACAATGTCACATCTTTGTCACAATCAAAATACACTACAAAAGGTATTTTTATGGAATTTTCGGTCCATTTTAGCTTGCAAATATCCTAACATATGTGAAGGATGAGGGGTCCAATTGCATGCTTGTGTAAGAGTTAAATTGAAATCAATTGTTTCATTTGGTGGCTTGGCCATGTTGGAACCATGAGTTGATGGGTCATGTTTTATACATACATCATCAAATTAGGTTTGCCAATATGGTACTATGAACATGACAAAGTGACTCATGGACTAAACTATGCATTTATAAAAATTGCAACAAACCTAACATCCAAAAATGTATTATGTGGCTAGAAAAAATTAGCAAGGGAAGGCAAACATGGGACAAAGCTTACATAGATTTGAACTTGAACCCCAAAGAATTGAACATGCATGTGAAGATGGATTTGTGGTTTCTATTTCATCCTTTGATCATTGAATTCTAATTAGTTGATACATGAACTTTGCAAATTTTGTAGTTTTGTTGATAATTTGACTAATGTGTTTTTGAATTGATTTTATTGATGACTGCAATTTTGCAAGCTGAATTTTATCAATTGTTGCAAAATTTTGATTTTTCAAAGTGCCATCACATTGTGTTATGGCATTACATTTAATTGTGTATTTTAAAAAAGAATTTGGTATTTTATGAAGATGTGAAAGTTTTGTGGCCCATTATGAGAAAGTTTGTGTTTTGAATAAAGTTAGGGACATTGGTTCCTTGGGTCCACCCCCTCCCTTTTATTTCTCCACATGGTGGGAACTTCGTGAAAAACTTTCCTATTAAATCATTTTTGACAACCTAGCTAAAGAGGAAGCAATTTTTTAAAATCTTGCATGGGAAAAATTCATTTCTCACATGACTCACCAAATGTTGGTGGTCCTTTTAACGTTCATTTATTTTCTACATGTAATTGATTAAAAAAAAGCCATAACATGTCAAGGTTTAAGGGTGTGTTTAATGACAACTTATGAAAGTTGTGAAATTTTGATGTCAACTTAATTACTAAATACAATGAACAATTGTTATTTCCTTTGTTGTTGATGTCCAATAAGGTTGAAGAACTTGAAATTTTTGGCTCACTTGTAGATGCCTAAGATCTGTTTCAACATACTAACACAAAATGCATTTATGTTTGTAAAGATTAACATGAAAGCTTGGTGGATTCCATCAAACTATCATGTTGACATAGAAAATTGTAAGTGTGTTTTAACTTGGTTGTAAACAAGTTCACCACTATGACTATACACTAGAAGAAACCTTATTTGCGACCACATTCAACTAATTTTAACATGCAACCTTTTTGGTCCTTTTTTGTGACTACATTTGATTTTTCACATATTTGTAACTAGGTTATAATTAGTTATTTTTTCAATATTTTAACAAATTGAATATTATTATTATTTTTATCCATAACCAAATTTTTACATCACATTAGTTGCACCTTAGTTTCATAACCAAAACTAATTTTTGTTAATAAAAAACATGGACCTAAAGCCCCTAATGTATAACAAGGTTTAGAATTAGGGGAATATCAAGTTATGTATGGGTGAAAGCACACTATTAAACCCCCTAAAAATTGTAGTCACAAATATAATCTTTTTGCGATTAAATTTGTTGGTAACATATGGACATCACATCTTGGATTTTTTTATTTTTTAAAAAGTATATTTGATTAATTTTAGGCTTAATCTAATCAATTATTTTGAAAAATCCAACAAACATTGAAGAATTTGGACGTATGGAGTACATTTGTGACAAAATAACACGTGTCATAGAGTTCAAAAATTTGAATATATACTTCAAAACTAAAGTTGTGGATGGAATTCTTGGGTGAATTTTTTACAATGTATGATATTGATATACATCAATTACATCTAGGATAATTTTAAATTTAAAAAAATTTGGATGAAATTCCATTCAAAAAATGTGTTTTTTTACATTTGTTTAGTAATGAATGTATAATAATATCTTCTTTTAAAGAAAAAAATACTACCATATCAAAGAGGAAGAGATTTTATAAATGGGCATCACATTTCTCAAAAAAAAATTGTTTGGTAATGTGTCATGAACCATAAACATGAAGCCCTATGGCCGTTGAAAAGTTATAAGTTATATGCTTTATGTACATTGGTTTTATCCAATCTTCTTCATATAACCATTGGATCAAGATTAATTTTGACTCAAAGTGAACTTTGAGTTCCAAAATTTTGTTGTGCAAATTCTAAAGTTTTTTGCTTGTGTTTAGAATAGCTAAAGGATGCCATCAAAATTTTAACTTATTGCATATTATAATACTTGTTATACATCACCTTTTTTGAACAAAATTAATATAGGTAGGCTCACCCTTGATGTGTTCACCTATATATTTAATGTACCTAGTACATTAGATTTTTTTTCCTTTTAAAAGTACATTAAATATTTATTTGCCTACCTAATTACCTACCTACCTATATATCCTACATATTTGACCTAACATTTTACTTGGTTGGTATGTAAGAAAAGTAGGTAAGTTGGTACGCTAAGTTAGATAGGCAAGTAAATAGGTAGGTTAAGTATGTTAGTAGGTAAATAGACCTAGGTTAGATAGGTTGATAGGTAGGTAGGTTAGGTTAATTAAACTATTAAGTAATTATAGGTTAATCTAATGGGTATCAAGTTACATTAAATATTACATGTTAATTAGAAGCTTAGGCTAAGCTAAGTTAAGTAGGTAGCCTAATTAGTAGGATATGGAATAATGTTATATGGGATATGGTGTTATAATGTTTTTCCTTCCTAAAAGTTTATCTTATATCCTTTGTTTTTCTTTTCAAGTTGTAAACTATGTAATTAGCTACACAAAAACATTCAAAAAACATAAGAAACATTCAAAAGCAAGCGCCATTTGGGATGACCCAATCAAAGCGGATTAACCCTAAAATCTAAAACCAAAATAAAATAAGATGAACTTAAAAAAATGTCTACTTACTGACCTAGTCGAGGCATGCATATGTAGTTAGCTACATATTTAGCTAGGCTTATGCACCTATTTAACAAGACCTACCTATTTAATTTAAATTTGGTAATTTCAAATTTTTGTAATCATGCCATGTGGCAACACTTGATTAGCCTTTATAGATCCCTGTGGGATTTCATTGACCATTGGATCTGGGAACATCATTTATCAAATGCCTTACACATGGCACATTACTATAGGTTACAAAATCATCACAAGATAGTAAAAAACAACTACCATGGTGGCAATACATAAATTGTCTAAGCAATGGATGACACCATATATGTTGACCATAGGCTTCATTCAAAATTTTACAAGGTTAACAATGATGTCATGTTGCATGCAACTATGGGTCATATACAACTTGACTTATGCAATTACTAGAATTTTAGTCATAAATGTTGCTTGCAATTAGAAAATAATTGTAGAGACCAATTGTAATTTTGAGTTTTTCTTTAATGTATATTATCATGACAAATTTTTGGCATCCCAACCAACCAAATTGAAACATAAAGAATAATTTCAATTGTTGGAATCCTCATTGCACTTTTGGAAGTGTTTTCAAACTAACAATTTGGACAAACTAATATTTGCGAACAAAAATTGGCCATTTAATCCTTGCATTGGTTGCTTGGAACCTTCTAATTGACACAATTTTTTTATGTGAAATAAAATCCAATTTTATGGAGTAGGTGGATGTTAAACTTGTGGACAAAATGGAGTGTGAAAATGTTTTAAATGTCCATGATGCACTTTATGAGCTTTTTTTTACACTTGTTAATTGTGATGTGTTTTGTTTGGAATGTGCAAATGTTTGAAGTTTGCAGTTTTTGTTGCCTTTGATGCATGGCAATCAGCTATATATGTCCTTCCTCATACATAACTGAGGATTAGGTGAAGAGATGATAACTAAAGATGATGAAATGAGATGTGTTAAAGTTCTTACACATAAAGCTCTTCCAATGTTTATGAATTGTGAGATGGTTTCATTTTGATTCAGTTATAAGAATGGGTAAGTTGTTATAGCAAGGAGAAACAATGGCATTTGTGTGTCTTGTGTCTTCTATTTTTTTATGGTGCTTATGTGTATAGCTTGGCATTTGTAAAATGGTATTTGTGTGTGTGTTTGGTGTTCTATTTATTTGTAATGCATGCATACAATGGCATGGCATTTTGTGTAAAATTATTTTGCTGAATATTTATTTATTTTTAAAAAATGAGGCATAGGCAGTTTCAAATTTAAATTTTCAGAATTTCAATAGTTGAGGAATAAATATGCAAAGTATGCCTTTTATTGTGTATTTTTAATTGCAACTCAATGGTTGGGACAATAAACAAAATTTCACAAGTTGGGAGTTTAATTTTCAACAATTTTGACAAATACTAATAATTTTTTTTCATTTTTCAGCTAGAGCTTTTACGAACTATTTTGTGCCAAACAACAGTTGTAGGTATGGTGACTTAGATTGTGATAAAAGTTGAGAACAATAAAAAATTTGGAGAAAACTTTCCTTTTGGGCAACTTGTTCACCGAAATGACCCACACTCTCATGACACATTGAACTTGTTGCACTTATGTACTAGCGTATCTGAGGAAAGAAGTAGGTCTATAAAACATATTTACACTGGTTCCATGATAAATAAATAAAAACTTCAATTTTTTTCTAGTGATTCTAAACATCATCAATTTCCCATTGTAATTCTTAAGACTAAATCAGGCCCTTATAGTCCAAATTTGACATTTATCTCATTAAATATTGTAGTACGTTGACCATTTCAACACATGTCCATCAAATAATTAATTAATTTTGAAATTTTCATTTCAACAGATGGAATATTCCAAAATATTCTCTGATGTCCTTCACAATATTTTTTGATTTGGAAGAAATAATTTTTGAAAATTTCAACAATTCTGAAAATAATATAATTAGTGTCAAATTGGCCAAGGTACTAGGGTACATACATTAAGAGGTCTCATTCAAAAAAGTGAAGTTACAAAGGTAGGTTCTAGTTACATTGGTTATGGGTTAGTCCAAACTGTGTGATATGGGTCTTAGAGGAGGGTAACACCCCAGGAGTGAGGTGCTGGTGAAATAAGCGCCTGCTGGGGGTGGAGCTGAGGGGGCACTTATTCTGGGAACGCCCCACTATGAGAGCTTTACCAGACATAATAAATCACCGACAGAAAATTCTTTCTTCGTCTTTTTGTATGATACCTATTGGGTTTTATGAGAAAAAAATTAGAAAAAGAAAAAGGAGGTGAGGAGGCATTTTGGAAAATGAAACACTCACCCCTTGTGCAGAGGAAAATTTCCACTTGAGAACGGGCCCTTTGGATACATTATAAATTTTCTGCAGGTGCTTTATGACTTTAGGTTTTCATGAGGGGAATTTTCTGGAAAGTAGAATGCTACTTGGTATTGAACAATTCATGGAAATTGTCCGACAAGATGGATTTTAAGCAAAAACTATTATGGTCATGTCCTCTCTGATGTTCCTGAAATCAGTGCCCGGCCGAGGTGGAGCCAAGAGGCACTGGTTTTGGGAATGCCATGCTCCTAATGCATTACCCTGTGTAAAGCATCAACATAATTTCATTTTATTTGGTTCCCCATGATACCTGGTGGATACCCTCCAGGTTTCACAAGAAAAAAATGAAAAGAAGAGGTGAGGCATTTCTAAAAGCTAAATGCTCCCTGGAGCAAACATTTCATTTTTAAAAAAATTGTTGCAATTTGTTGAGGACACATTCTGTTTGATACCGTGCCCTCCAGATCCACTGAAAATTTTCTGCGAGGCCTCTATCATGAACTGATATATATTAGCAAGTTCAAAATCTTACTCCACACCTCTTATCTAGACATGTAATAGAGTCACCCTCTCTTTCAACCCCCCATCCCCTCTTTCAGTGGTATCCGCAAAGTATATTAAATATCAGTATGAAATAGTTGTACAGGTAGGAGCAGCGAAAATATATGTAGCGGCAGTGGAAGCGCTCACGAAAAAGGAAAGAGGGGATGAAACTCAGTTTACCATCAAATTTTGTGGAAAAACTAGTTTGGGTCCCAGTTATTTCGTTTTGTAAGATTTCATTCCCAGGTACACATTTGATGCCCTGCTATGCCGAAAGTGGCCATTCTAGCCCCCTAATCGCCTGACTTTATGAATAATGTTAATAAGAACTATTTACTCTTGGGGCAACTTGATTGGAGCACTGGGAATATGTGACCCAGAAGGCAAACATAGTTTTGGCCATCGCTCATCAATGTCCTAGCAACAATAGCCATGGCACCCTTCCACAACACCCATGGGACCCACATAATAGGTAGCATTCAAATAATCATCAAGACCTTTATGGGGTAAGTATTGAATTTTTAAATATTAATAATCTACTTGGATGATTGGAATTTCATCTATGAAGGTTATCAATTCTAAAACCTTAAACGTGTTAATGATACTCACAATACTTGATCCTTGGCGATGGTTGCTAATTTGGGAATTGAAATTAGTGCTTGCCACATTAAGAAGGCAAGGTAGGATTCACCCAAGTAAGGGGATTTAGAGAAGGCATGATTTAGTGTGCAAACACATTAAGGTGTGCCTGCAACAACCCCCAAAACAGGGGGAGAATATTGGCCAAAGTGAACCACCAACCATAAGGGATGGATGGTGAGTGGGCCAAATACATTTTTCCTTTGGAATCCAGTTTCTAGCTGATCATAGTTGTTCAATCAATCTGCTATTGTTTACCATGGTTGCCCTATAAATTAGATTTACCAAAAATAATAAGTAGGAGTGGTTGAAATGTCATTGTCTTCATTGTTTAAAGAGAAAATTTAATGATTTTTTCAAAAAGGTGGATTGATGGTTGAAATAATGTCATTATTTTCACTATTTAAAAAATAATTCTATGTATACATTTCTTTTAGAAGGTGGGTTGGTCATTACAATAAAAAATAAGTCGATTTACAAGAATATTTAGGAGAGCATTCACAAGAGGTTGGCGAATGAGTCATCAGTTTTGTACAATGAAATTAGAGGCTTATTGAACCTAGTTAAAAGAACTATTTCCTGGAGTATGGGGCATAGCTTTGTGGGTACAATGACAATCTAGGGATGTAATTGAGGCCCGCATAAGTCTGATTTACTATTTATTGCTTCTAGACACAATACAAAAAAGCCTTTTGCAAAGCTGCAATAGTAACCAAGTAGATAATTACCACCCCTCGAAAGGTCTAGTATGTTTTGAAATTTTTCTTTCTTTCATTATTTTGTGATCTCATAAGATTATATTTTTATTAAACGGTATGAGAAATAATTCATTTAATTTATTTTTATTAAAATGATTCTTTGTCACTAAGTTTTCTTATCTGGCAATTACAATTTGAGGTTTAGTTTGTAAAAGCTGGTATGTGGCATTCACTAGTTGTTAGCTTAGTTGTTATGTTACTAACCTTATTTTTGAAAATAGATAACATACCCACCCCAAAAAATAAAAATAAAACTAAAACTAAACCCTAGCTTATCTGGACAGTATAGCAAGCAGTTCTCAAGGTGGGTATTTGACAATTGACCCTTATGTCTAATAGATGATTATTACCTCCCAAAAAATTGCAAAAATTGGTAACTAGGGGTATTACTTTGACAATGAAATTGATAGCGTTCAAGTTTTAAATTATTTTGATAGTGTGGTCCCAAAGTTTTTTTAAATAAATTAACCTACCCAACCGGTTATGATAATTAAAAAATGCTGGCCAAGACTGGTTATAAATAGTTTAACTAATGTAAGTGATTAATTATAGAGGTTGGTAAGCAATGTGGTGCCTTCTATGTAGGTTAATGCATGTGGATGGTTGGTTCATGTAGCTAACCACTATGGTTAGCTATACTCTCCAAGCATACCAAACACTTAATTATGGTGGTCAAAAGTTGTACAAATTTATGGAGCCCTTATAAATCCTCGTTCTGCTAGAATCTTTTCAGTCTACTAAAGCAAGAAATGATTCATTTATTTGGAGCCCCATTTGGGATTTCCTCTCATGATGAACAGGCTGAAGATTAGGGTTATGGGGACCTAAATATTTAGTTTAGGGTTTGGGCCTTAACTTTAGGTCCCAAATGTCAACCCTAACCCTAATCTTGGGCCTTAACCCTAACCCAGGCCCAAACAAGGGGCCTGATGAAAAAGAAACGACACATGTATCTTATTGTAAGCAGTTTATTATTAACAACAAATTGCTGAAATGATTAGGCATGTTTCAAGTTCTTCATGTTAAGAGCATTGGCTCACCCACACCCCCCTATTTAATCACATCTATCATATACCTAGTGTTAATTGCTTCCTCAACTTCACCCATACATATGAAAAATTCAACTACATAAAATGAGAGACTATTTGAATGTCATCATTTTCTTTTTTTTTCTGGCCCTTATGAAGATCATTGTGTCCTAGACACATTTGCAAGTCAAAAGGAAAAATTGACATTAGTTGATAATTGAGAAATAACTAGTTGATTATCAATAATGGTATCAATAAGCATATTAATTATCTACTTGTTGACTCTTGAATTTGCTGAAAATTGATAAGGAAACTTACCCTTGAATAAGTAACATCTAGAACAAGATTTCTTTTTTTTCTTTTTTTTTAATTTCTTAGTTTTGTGGTTTTGAAAGTTTGGCCAATATTTCCAATTTTCCAGCAATTTTATTTGTCACTATAATGCAAAAAAAGTTGACCTCGATAGAGAACATGCAAGACTATTATGGGGTGAGTATTGAATTGTCAAAACTTAATAACTTACTTGTATGCTTGGAAATTTCATCCAAGTGACTTCTTAGGCCTCAAACTTATTTGTTTGTTACACTTTACAACTATCCAAGTAATAATAAAAACATCTCACCACACCCGACAAATAATTTTTATGTTCTTTGCTTATACATTATTTCAAACAAAATTTATAAGATCAATATGCACATGTGGAAAAGAAGAAAGTAACCACGGGTAAACCTTAAAACCTTCATGAATTGTAGTTCAATTGATTCTTGTGGTGTGTATTTGAAAAAAGAATATTAGTAACACACTAAAGTCATACCAAGTCCAACCACCATGTTGCCCCTTATTTATTTCCTTGTGCTCACTTTGATGTTATTTGTAAAATTCCAAAAACTCATGACCAAACACAAACATTCAACATGTAATTTCCAAAGGGCCAAACATAATTGTTTTTCAATCATGGGCTTTGTGAGACAACTTTGTCCCTCTATTCCCAATTTTATGAGGTGACTATATTTGAAAGTACATATGTTACAGATGAAGGAAAAAATGCAAAATGTATTTCTAGATGTTAAGTTACGTTTTTAATTGAAACTAAATAACTTATGTTCTATGCATCATTTATGAATTAAAATTGATAAATATAATTTCCAAACTTAAACATTTCAAATCTTATAATTTTATGTTAAATTGTCACTCATTCAAATTAACTTTTAAGGATTCAACACCATGTTCAACTTGGCAACAGACCACCAATCACTTAAAATATTATTCCTATCACATACGCTATTCAAATTTGGTTTGCCTTAGCTCATTAAAAAATAAATACAAAACACATATGCCTACCAAATTTCAAGCTCTACACCTAAACCAATAAGAAGTTATGCTACCAAACCTGAGGGGGTTTAACAAAGGTAGAAAGTTCAACTTGGCTTTAGACCATTACTCACTTAAAATATTATTCCTATCACATATGTTGTCCAAATCTAGCTTGCATTAGATCATTAGAAAGCTAGCTATAAGGCGCATCTGCTTACCAAATTGCAAGCTCTGCACCTAGACCAGTAAAACGTTGTGCTACCAAACCCAAAAAGGTTTTACAAAGGTAGAAAGTTCAACTTGGCTACAGATCTCCAATCATTCAAATTATTATTCCTATCACATACGTTATTCAAATATGGCTTGTTTTAGCCCATTAAAAAGTTAACCAAAAGGCGCACCATCCTACTAAATTTTAAGATCTGCACCCAAACTAATAAGAAGTTATGCTACCAAAACTGAAAGGGTTTGTGAAATTTTTTAAAGATTTCAAGTTCTTCACACTATCCCTATTCATTTCCATTCTTTCAAAAGTATTACAAACATTTAATTTACTTTCTTTCTTTCCACCATATACCAAGATTAATCATTCTTCTCCTCCCAATGAAAGTTGTGTGAACAAGTATTTTCAAAATTTGAATCAAGAATTATGTCCAAAAGAAAGAGCTTCAAATGATCTGAATCTGTCCTTTAAAGATAATGAAAAGGAAGGAGATGAAAGAAGATCCCAATTCAGTGGCCAATGGAAGGGTCCAACACTTGGTGGCTAATGAAAAAAGAAGTAGAAACACATTTTCCCCTCTTCCCATTTTCCCCCCAACAAATTTTACTTAAACCTTCATTTTTTTCATTGATCTTATAGTTTTACTTTATCGTGATTTTAGGCCGTTATTTTACATTTCTTTCATTTTCTTTGATCTATAAATTACAACCACACATTTCGATGTAATAAGTCTTCCACACATTCATTGTTGATTTGATTTTGATTGAAGATATCTTTTCCTTTCCTTGAAATTATGGCATTGTGTATGGCATGTCTTACAGGTCTCAAACTACACAAGTGAATGAAGATCCGGCTCCGGAGTCATCTTTAAATTTGACATTGACATAGCATCTTCGTGATGAAGATCCTGAACTCCGAAAAATGCGTGCTCATTTTGAAATTGATCCCCCTCGAACTTGATATTATCGCATTTCTTTAAGCTCTCGCACCTTGGTGATTTTGTTGCAAGTCGACCCCGTTTCTAATGATGAACTTGAAACCGTCTATGAAGGTTGTTACGAGACTAGGCACCTCTATCTTCACATGGTTTTCAATTCCCGGTGTTAGACACTATCATTGGTTTTGTTGTTCAATTCCCCGACTATTTCCTAATAGTAAGGCGGACTACTTAATACACACCATTGATGCATCCTAGATTTCTTGCAATTATGAACTATCACTATGGCATAGCCTAGGACTTAACATGTAATTGTACTTCCTCGTTGAGCTTATCCATAATCTAAATAAATGTTTTATTCATTATGAAACTCATGTTGCCATTGTCACCTTATCACACTATTTATTTAATCATTAAGTTGTCTTCAATTAATCTAATGTTCATAAGGCTTGAAGATTGTTCTATTTCTATTGGACCTTTCATTAACACCCCTTCAACTGTTTCATGAATCTCAAACATCTTTGCTACTCATTAAATAGTAAAACAAAACCAATGTTTTGTTGAACACCTCTAAAGATTTCTCACCACTAATTACACAATATATGTCTAAGATGTAACTATTTTGATCATTATTGAAGGCAAATGATGTGCTACCACGTGTCTCAATAATTATTTAAAATTATTATTATTTTGAAATAATATGAAACATTCAATTCACATGTTTGGATGATTTATATTATGACACATGGCCCAATGTAAATATGCCATGTGGCATTTTAAAACGAATTTAATACAAAATACTAATATTTGGTTGGTAGGTACTTAGGTAGGTACAAAGTAAGTGCCTACAAATTTACGCTAAATATTTACTCATATAGGTAGGTACAAATGTCAACCTAGGTCGATGGTAAATAAAACTAGGCACCTATTTAACTAGGTAAATAAGTAATTTGGGGAGGTAGGTAGTTTAAAATTGTATATAATTTTATTTTATTTTTTGGTTAAGATTTTTGAATGGCTCATCCCATGTGCACACATTTTTTAATGTGAAATTAGATGACCACATCCCTTGTTTATATAATGTTCAAACTAAGAATGGGGAACAAACAATATGGTATAAGTTTTGAAGTTGCAACTTCTTTCCAAACTAAATTGCAACTTCAAAACTTTCCTAATGTCTTTTTTTTTTAATTTTTAGATTTCTAAACAATTCAAGTACATGGTTCATTAAATAATTAGATAATCATTTAACTAATAATGATAAATTTTAACATATATTTAAAATATTAAATATACAATAAAAATATTAAATATTCATCATCAACTATTTAAATAACTAATAACTTCTTAATATTTAACTAATTGGTTGTCTAGTTACTCACAACTTGTCATACACAACTCATAGATAAATAAATAACTAAAATATTTAAATATTTCTTTACTTTTAAAATTTTTGTTGAATTATATATATTATGATTTATGTATATATATATAACTATTATATCAAAAATAAATATTATAAATATTCATTTTAAAATTAACGTTAAATTAATTACTATAATTACTGTATAAATTAATTAATTATTGTAAGAATTATTATCGGTCACATAATTATTTTTTCTACTGGTAATTAATAACAAATACAATAACATGTTAAACATACATTAATTTTTTTAACTCATATATATTACTATAAAAATATGAATTATATAATATAAAAATTTATGTTATAACAAAAACCATTTAATGTAATTTATAATTAATAAATATATTCATCTATAATTATTTATAAAAGTGATATATTATGGACAAGAAGTTATTAAAAAATAAATATTTTAATTTATTATATTATAATCCATGTAGTTATGGTCATAACATTAATTATTTTAATTAAAATATGATTATTCTTGAAACTTAAATTATAAATCAATTTATAAATTATAAATTATGATATTAAATTTTAATAATAAATTTATTATGCAATTATTGTAATTCTGACTTACAAATAAATTAAATAATTACAATGATTTTACAATGATTTTATGTCATTATAGAATTATTATTATTAATATAGAATTTTATGTTTTATATTAACAATTTATTGTAAATAAGTAAATAATGAATATTACATATAGTTATTTAATGTATGTTTTTTAAAAATACAATAATTACATCAACTTTGCTTATTATTTTAAGATTATTATAAAATTTTGAAATAAAAATCTTCATTATAGTACATAAATTTTCAATTAGGATACAAAATTTTATTATTATTATTAAAACATAAGTGTTGTAAATACAATAGTTACTTTTTTATGATTGGGAATTATCATTTTAATCAATGTGAAATTTTATGTTGTAATATTATTATTATTTTTAAAAACCAGTAATAAATAATAAGTAAAATATTTTATTATAATTATTCTAAAATTTTATGTCATAGTAACAATTATATATTGGAATACTTAATTGAATATTCTAGTACATTAGAATGTAAGTCTTAAAATTATAAAAATAAAATTGACTCACTTAATTATAATGGAAAATTTTCAACTTTTTAAGATATTAAAACTTAAAAGTATGAATAATTAAGCTGAATTATAATTATGTGTCTATTATAATTAATGTATAAGTAAAGTAATTCTTATGATTTTATAATATTTAATTAATTATAGTAATTTATTGTTATTAAAAAATACAAATATTTAATATAATAGTCTATGTTGGATTATATTTAATTTATTTGAAACTGTGAATATTTTATTGTAATGAATTAGTATAATCACAATAGTCATATCAATGATTTTAATTACAATAAAAATATTTTTAATATTTTGAATACTAATTTGAAATATAAATTAAAAATTAAGAATATTAAGTTTAATCATAAATCATATAATTATTATAATTGATGTATATAAACATATGTCCGTTGTGACTAAACATCATTTCACTTGCAACTAATGGGATTTTAGATAGTTGCTTTTGGATGATAAATCCAACCTACATATAGATGTAAACCAATTTAGGCGCAAACTAATTGCAAGCAAGTCATAAGTAACTTGATTGATGTCAACACAATGTCACACTAGTTACAAAGGCAAAAATTTAGTTGCAAAATCCAAATAGTCACATGTAATTGTAAATGCGTTTATCACATATTGGTTTTTTTCTTCTAGTGTTTTTGGGCCTCAACTAAACATGTTGTAAGATACACCCTCTACATTCAAATGTTGTCTCTATTATGTCACATTGCATGAAAGTTTCATTACCAATTTTAAATACTATGAACTAATTATTAACCTAGACACATTAATGAACATTATAAATTGATGCATTTTTCACAAGGGTATGAACAATGATTTGCATTTGGTGTAGGCTAGAAAAAAAACATGAACATAATTGTAAGTCTTATGTTGCTTGACAAAATGGCTTTCCTTTAATTTGTAGTGACATGCTTGAATCTTGAAGTAAGGAGTTCATTTTTTATGCACCCCATAGGCTTTGTATGGGAAAAAATGTCAACCAATTGTTGACACATTTGTGAAATTCCTACTTGGTGCCAAGCATAGGCTTACTAAAAATGAGAGGAAGAACACATTGCACAAAATATTTGAACATGATAGAGTTTAGTTAGTCTTGCTAGTTCTTCCCCAAAAAGATAGAGATGTAAAAAAGTTGTGTATGGGGTCTTGGCATGGTAGGGTGGACCAATTTTGGCATCACATGAGTGCTTTTTTTTGTAGTGGGTGTGATTGCAAGTGTTATATCTTATTACATATGTTGGGCTTGGTTAATAGGGATTCATTTTCAAATAATAGACTTTAATATTTATATGGTGCAATTTTTTGTTATGTAAAAATCATAAAATCCTAAGAGCTATGGACTTTTGAAATTGAAAAATAGGGGTGTAACACCAACTGCAATTAGGTAATGGACTTTAATTTGGTTCAATGATGGATCTTGAACTTGTTTAGGGAATTGGTTTCAAGGTGGAAATGTATTAATAAAAATAATGCAAAAGAGTTTTGTGTCATATGAATTGAAGGTATCATGCTATGAACTTTTGAACATGGAAAAAACTACCATATTTTTAAAAGTCCATAACATCCAAAACAAAGGTGTTTTGAATTCAAATTTTATAGACTTATATAAATCAATTGCCTTTACAATGCATAAATCAAATATGCACTACTACAAATGTGTGTTTTTACTTTAGTTTTTTTAATCTATTTTAATCATACTTTTAATCAAACACTAGATAGATTTGGTTATAGTCATAGTAGACCAATCTTTTTGACACAAATGTGACTGAGTTTGTTGTGACTGAGTGTCTATTAATGTGTCTATTTTGATTAAAATGACTAAATATCTAGTTGACATGGTTGCCACATGGGATGTTTATTGTAATTGATTTGATTAACATTTGTGCCAAGGGGAAAGTGCCAAATGGTAAGTTGAAATGACTAACATGATTAATGTTGACTAATTCATGTGTTCCAATGTGGATGTGCCACATGGCTTCTCTTATATGACTAATGTGATTAATTTTGACTAACATGTGTGCCAATATGGAAGTGCCACATGGCTTGTCTAATATGATTAATGTATTTATTTTTTATTAACATGTGTGCCAATGTGGAAATGCCACATGGCTTGTTTGATATGACTAGCATGGCTAATTTTGATAATATGTGCACCAATGTGGAAGTGCCATGTAGCTCGTTTGATATGACTAACATGACTAATTTTGATTAACATGTACCCCAATGTGAGGGTGCCACATAGATCTACAACCTTGATATATGTACCACACATGCCTAAAAGTATGAACAAGCTTGTTTCCAAGGCCACATTACAATGTATCCCAGCTGCCTCATCTATAGTGCGAAATGGAGGATCATGTGATACCTCTAGACAAGGTAGATGAACATCCTTTATAAAAAAGGAGATAATCCCAACCAACAAAAAGTCTTCTAACATTTGAAAATTATGATGCATAACCATTGGACCACCAAACTTAATGAAATTGCCAATTGCATAAAAAAATTTCCCAGTGGAACTCATGAACATGATACACTCATTTGCTTTGAACTACAAAACAAATGCAAAACAAGTAGTTAATGAAAACCCCAAATTCTTATCATATGGTTGGGTGTAGTAACCTCCAATTATGTCAATAAATAGCAAATCAAACTAGAGTTTGCATGTCAACTTAAATGTGCAAAGATGTAAGCATGAAAACTTACAAATAACAAATTATCCAAATATAAAACAAGTATGAATTGAAATCCAATGCCAACCACCCATGACCTCTAGATGGGATAAGAATGAAGGCTAGAAGTTGATAGCTCTACAAACAACAAATCCATGGATCTTACTATAAATTTGTAAGGGAAAAATATTACCAAGGTTAACCATTCGGTACATTTGTAAAACAAAAATGATATCCAAGGTAACCCCTTGCAAATACATGTCACTTACTGTTTCTACATAATATATATGATCAACATTTTGCTAATTGCCACTTAGTGCCTATAAAAGAACCACACCGCCCCACCACTCCCCACCCCCCACACACCCTCAAAAGATATACAAACAACTTTAAATTTAAAAC
>Ga0116229_10003848_pt1 | contig 24671 bp, 15 predicted proteins | sample S1TSphgellanicum_3_FD_87313 | JGI IMG/M metagenome (GOLD analysis project Ga0116229, IMG submission 87313) | Host-associated microbial communities from peat moss isolated from Minnesota, USA - S1T2_Fc - Sphagnum magellanicum MG | ecosystem: Host-associated > Plants > Peat moss > Unclassified...
TACTTACTGTCCACATGCATCCACTACTTGCCTAGTAGCCACAAGTGGCTTACCTACCTACATAGTAACCATGGTACTTACCTTCCAACTCCCCCTCATTATTCTGTGAGGTAGGTGATTGGCAAAGCTGGCCTAAATTGCCACTAAATATTCTAAAGCTGCATGTGAGCTACAGAAATTTGTACAAGATCAAGCTTTGTGCTGTAGCCTTATGCACTTTCTCCTTAAGTTGTAACTACTAAAATCAAAAGCAAATTCTATTTCTGAAGTTCATCCATTTTCTTTCTTGTTAACAAACTTTTTTAGGATTCCCTGTGCGACCATCAAGAGTAACTTGAATTTCCCCAGTGTAAACATGAATTGGTTTGTTTGACAATGGGAAAATACAATGACCCCTGGGCTATGTCACAAATGGAAAAATTAGAATAAAACATTGAAATATTGGTCCCACAATTCCCTTGGAGATTTTTCCCTTTGTTTTGATAATTCAACTTCAATTTGTTAGAGGTTTTCACTTTTTTTGGCAACAGGGAATGCCAAAAAAAGTTTGTTGTGAATTATGAATGAAGTCAAAGGTATTGCAATTTCTTATGCAAATTTTAGAGTTACCAGATTCAAAGGCTTTCACTACAAATCTTTGCAATTATGGAGACTTAGTCGATCCATAGGAGCTTTAGCAAATATGTGTCAGCATTTCTTTCCCAACAATAAAGGTAAGATTTGCAAAGAGTATGTAAGCTCTTGGAGGAGTCCATGCTTTCTTCTTTAACTAATTATCATTTATTTTCATGAACAATTTTCCAACATGATGAGGTGAATTCCAGGCCTACAATTCCCTAGGCTTCCTTACACTGCCCAGTTACATCTTATACTTACCCATTTACCGAGATAGTTACCTCGGTGGTGTCGGGTGGAGGAGAGGGTTTACATGATGGGTTACCAAGGTGGAACTTTAGGAACATTACTTACCTCAGTAAGTGGTGGACTGGTGGGTGCTAGGTCACAATGCACATAGGCTAGTCCCTAATTTCAAGGAAGCCCTCAAGGCTGATACTGTGTTTTGAGGACTAAAACCTAGTTCCACCGCTACAAACAGGCTCACTTAACCACAGTTAGTTCTGGGTAATATGATGTGGAAGTAGGATGGTTTACAGGATAGGTTACCAAGTTGGAACCTTGGTAACTCAGTTGTGGTTCATCGACACAACATGGGTGCTACCGTTTCACATAATCCCTGATTTCAAGGAAGGCCATCACCGAGGCTCATACTGTTGTCAGGAGTGGAACCCCAGTTCCACCGCTACATCTGACAGGCCCACTAGCCGCTTTATGTCACCTATATCTCGGACTTCAACCGCTACAGCTCCCTCTTATTTAAGGACCATTATTTCTCCTATTATTATTAGTAGTCAATTAACTTTTGAGAACTTGAAGTCAACTCCACACAACAAATCCCCAGTCTCCCTAAAGTTAGTTGGAGAAATGGCGGTGGTGGCCTCAATCCCTGCTAAATCTGGACCACAACTAGTAGTAGGGGTCTCTCTAATTTGTTGAATCGGCAGCTCAGCGAGTCACTTTTGCTTAGGTCGGTATGACGTTCAGCGTGTGATTATAACTCCAGTGACTCTTGGACTGTCTTACCAGCCAAGTTTTATTCATCAACTAGACAGACCGGAACCTGCTAGAAGCTTCTACTTCACGAAGAAGCTCTTCCCAAAGGCTTAGTCTGTGCAGAAAAAACTGTGTGATTATGTGTAGGGTAAGCCCCAGGGCATTACCAAAATAAGGGTGCCCCAGGTGACAGTTGAGCGCAAGCCTAATTTTGGTAATGGCCTTGCCTACAGGCTTTATGCAGCATAAGAATTAATGCAAAATTCAGAGGGGTTTTTCTGTTTTTTTTTCCTGTTAGCCCACCCTCCAGGGAGTTACTTTCATTTTTTTCAAATGATGTGCAAAAAACATGTAGGATGCAACTTAATGAAAAAAATAATTTCTATAATCTATTTATATTTATATGTCTAAAATATATTTTAAAATGTCTGAATTTTAATAGTATATTTTAAACTTCATGAAACATTTGGGTGCTTCTCATTTGTATATATATATATATATTTAAAAACATTAATCAAACATTGTGCAAAACCATGCAGGAGATTGCACTGACACCCAGACAGTGCTCAGTAGGGGGTATTTAGTGTCTTCCTTCCAAGTACATGTTGCCGGTTCGAACTGGCCATGAGTGGCATAGCCGCAAATGAGCTGATCGTTTTGTTTCATAATATACCTATGAGTTCAGAGTGACCCAATGGTAGGGGAAGTGACTCCAACTGTGAGAGAAGTTAAGGGTTGTCTTGAGAAATACCCCCAGGTGTTAAATTAGTTCACTTATAACATCTAACTTTTTGTTTGTATTGTTGTTAAGTCCATGCACTGCAATACACCCTGTGCCAACATGCCACTTCTTGAGGCCAGGGTGAACCAACAGACACCAGCACACCATCGCTTGGAAGCGTTTTGTGATTTAGTTGTGGATGAACCCCAAATGAGTTGATATCAAGTTTTACCTTAGTCACAGGTATCAATACAAGTCCTGTGTGTAGGCAGTTAGGATAAATGTAGTTACTATAGGACAGTTGTATGTGGGTAGGTGGCATAACAGGTGGTTAGTGGTTACTAGATAAGTAGCTGCTTGTTGATTGTCAGTACATAGGTAAGGGGGTTACTATCTACCTAGAAGGTAGGTAGTAAAACCTAAAAACATAAATTATGCCAACCACGGTGGTTGTCTATAAAACACAAGAGGAAAAAGTGTTTCTTGTCCAGAACCCATTCATCCCTTGTGGTGCACACATTCGTTCAATGGTTTGCATGAGTGTGTGACTGTGTAACCATTGACAATATTGTCTCAACTTGTTAGTATCCCAAGATCTTGAATTTTGGCCAGTGCTAGTGACTTTTTATTTGGCGAATGTGACCTGAAAAATATGATTTATGATTTTCTATATATACAAAGGCTTTTTGTTTTCAAAATAGCCCAAATTTGCCAGATTTTGAGAAAAAGAATTTCCAACTGACCAGATTTTTGTAATTGGTTCTAGTTAGTAGCCCAGAATATAGAGGGGTACATATGTATTTTTACTTTCATATATGGTTTATGGCTATGAAAATTTGAGAAAAAAATGACCCCACCTCACAAGTACACCAAAGAGCACATATTCTTGCAAATGGGTGTAAGAATATGAGATAAAATGCACTTACTAATTAGTAATCAACTCCTCTCCTAAGAGCATCTCCACTGGTGCTCAGTATGTCACCCTGGATAATAAAATTAAATGTCTAGGTTTAGTTGTTTTTTTTCCGGCAACCCCACCAATAAAACTGCAACTGGAACTGAATATACTTGGAAACTACTAGTAGCAAACCACCTGGACCAATCATTATGATCGACCAATCAGAAATACTGAGCCGCAATCAGGTCCAATTTATTACACTCTTTTTTGGAGGTGCACAACTGTGTTGCGCATTTTACTAGCCACGTCAAGCTGCACGAATTTGGTGTAGAAAAACCAGTTTCCTGATCTTAACTGGCACATTTTGACTTTTTCACAATATATTTTACTGTCTGGAGTCACATACTGAGTACCGGTGGAGATGCTCTAAGTAGTAGTCTAAATTGATGCCTTTAGTTAATTTATAATTTGGTCATCAACTAGCCATTAGCACCATTGGTTTGAAGTTTGCATACAAGTCATGACACCAATTTCCCCATCTCAGGTGACCCAGAGCTTTTCTTTTCAATTTAGTGATGTAGCTGAAATGGCTAACATCCATAAGACTAATCAGCAAAATCTGACTATAAACAAAATATCAAAGTAAAAAATGCGGAATCATCCTTCTATATTTTTTGCTAGCTCCTATCCCAAAAAAAACACTTATTTGTTGTCATTTTTCAACACCAAAAACATCGCCAGCTGACAAAACTTCTGCAGGAAAAAAATCGCAGCTCATGTCCCGAGTGGACCATATATTAGTTACACCTCTAATTTTGGAAGTCTTGGGGTTGTCAGAATAAAGTGGATTTAAAGCTTAAAAACATTCCCTTCCAGGCTCCACGGCAAATCCTGTCTATTTGACTTGGGATCGTGATTCGTGATCAAGCTGTCAGAGCGTGTTCGGCGCTAGTACAAAAATATGTAGCCCAAGTTCCAAGTTCCAACTAGGTGGTGAGGGTGTAGCCCTAAAACAGGGCAATTTTTTTTTGTTTGAGGTTGTTCAGGGGTTGCTGTTCAGTCGGAAGAAATTTAGGTTATGTCAACTTCTGGCGAATAAATTTTGGAGGTGTTTGGAGATTATGATATGGAGAAACTTTGGGCATTGCTTGTAGATGATGGTGGTTAAGCTTCTGGAGATCATGCAATGGAAGAACTTTCAATGGATGAATAGTTTTTGGTGCTTATTGGTTTTTGATGTTTGGAGATGATGGAGAAGTGACTGTGTGGTAGTTCGCATTTTTGTTCTTGACTTGGAAATAGTAAAGCTTTGCTGGAGAAAGTTGGCAAGGCTCTAGATGTTTGATGGCACTTGTTTATTTTTAGATTATGGAAGATCTTGAGATAACTGCGGTGGTGTGTGATGGAGCTTGAAAATAAATGGATTGTGGAGTATGGTGATGATCATCAAGCTTCAAGGGGAGAATTCTATCTATTTTGTTTTTTGTAATTTGTACATCCCTTAGTTGTGTTGCTTTAAACTTTCATTGCATAGTAGTTGCCATGCAATGTATTAAAAAATAAAGAAGATTGAGTGATGGGTGTGATGGCAAAAATAAGTTACTTCACAATCCTATTGAGAATGGGATTGATGAAAATTTCAAAGAATTGATGGGAATTCGAGAATAGAGTGCCATTTAAGTTTTAGGTTGTCTATTTGTGATATGACTAAATTGTTGTCATCATGGGTTGTTTGTATGTAGATAATGTGTCATTTGAAGTTGAAGGTGTGTTTTGAAGGAGAATTTAGTTGCCATCGTGGGATTGTGGCAAGTATAAGATATTGGGATTATAATTATAGTGTTTAAATTAATGGAATTTTTGTCACATGTTTATCCTACTAAAGTTTTATGTAATGACATTATGCGTTTGCTATGTTTCAATGTTGGGTGAAATGTTGTGTATTTACTTTTCTTCTCTAATGATTGAATAATGCTTGAAGAAATAACTTTGTTTGGGGTTGCGTTATGTGTTTATGTTGCCTTTTTCACATGAATGGGAATGGAACTTAAGTGTGCATGTGTGAAGCTTGCATATAATGACATTTCCTAAAAATTGTGCATGGGAGGAACGACAAGGATGAAAGAAACAAATACAAGATAAAGTTTGAACCATGCATTTTTTCTTCATTTTAGTTTTTTATCATTAATTGTTGTACTATTGTGACAACAATATTGAAGATTAGTCTTTAGAAATTGATTTCATGATTCATTGATAGGGCATTTAGTTATCTTAGTTGGGTAAGAATTGAAACATAAGCAATAAGTGTACCAAAGTTCCAATTAATTTGTAATAATTTCCTTTCTTCTTTAACATTGGAACTTTAAAATAATGGGGTTATCTTTTTAGTTAGGATTTTTTTAATGAAACAAAAAAAACATTTCCATTTTGTTCAATTGGTCAATTCAATCTCAATATAGTGAGGAATATAAGGGGTTTTTTCTTGCCCTTCTTGTTGTTCACAAAAGTAGTAATTTGCATTATTCATGATTTGGCCTTTATTTATCACTTGTTGCATTCCCCTTAAAGGACTTTTACATATGTCATTACTTTTACAAATCCCAAAATCTTAAACCCTATTAATTAAGGGGTTGGCCACTTTTGCCATAATAAATTTGTTCAAGTTCACTCAAAATTTAATGAAGTACAAAGTGAAATAAGACACTTTGATGTAGTGCCACTATTTGTTCTAACACTACAAACTATATTTTTTTAGGCTACTACTAGACTAATTAGAACAAGGTTATTAAGAGAACAACTAATCATGTAATTGTAATTATAACATTAATTATAGAAATGACATAATTTCATGCCCAATATGACTAGATGATTAGGTTTGAAACATAGTCAAAAAAGTATGTAGTTATCAAACCATGTTTTTGGTGTAATGATTTGTTAACGATATACATATTTTGTAGTTTGATATAATTAATTTTTAGAATAATTATATATTTTTCTATGTTTAAAAATGCATATATATGAAAAGACACACACATCATTTGTTTTTTCATAGAAAACAAGATTCAAAATTCATCAATTTCAATTTTCTCATGCAAGGGAAGATTTTTTTCTTTTTCTTGCAAGAAATAGATTTCAAACACCTTCATTTTATAAATTATCACTAGAATTTATTTCTCATTTAAATTGATGTATTTAACAAATATCAACACCATCTAAAACTATTTAAATAATTTCACATGAAAATCATAAATGATAAATATGTTAAATTATAATTAAATTAAAATATAGGTAATTTGGACAAACATGATGGGAAGAAAATAAAATATTTGCAAAAGATATGGGTACATACACAAATAAAGGAACCAACATAGTGAATGGACACTTTTTGATTGTCTCTTTGAAATTACACCATGATTTAAACACAATAATTTAAAATTTTTTTTGGATGCCCTTCCATTCTTTGCAAAGTTCCAACTATAAAAAACTCATGAAAATTCATCAAATTTCAAGAGTCCTTTTATATGTTTAAAATGATGTGGAAATTGTATTTTAAAACTTTTTTCAATGTTTTGTCTTTTTTTTTCCTGAACTCCAAAATATGAATGTGTTTTTGTTATTCAAACTTTAACCAAATTTTTTCAAATTCATTGTGAGCTCTAATATATTTTATAAAAAGAATTTCATGTGTTAATCTACTTAGGTGCACATGTTTAAGATGCAAGGAAGCATGTAAGGATGTAAGGATTTTGAACATCCTTAATGACTAAAATAGTTCAAAATTTGTGATAATGGTTAGAAGCAAAATTATATTTTTGATTATAATGTAAAACATGCTGCAAAAAATTTAGATGTTTTTCATAAGATGGGTCATATTTTGAATTTCAATTGATTTTCAGTTCATAAATTATATTTAAAATATATTTTTGATGTTTAATAAACCAATACATGACTACCACATGTAAAATGTAATCCCTGGAAAGGAGTTCAACCTTGGTGCCCTTGGTTCCATATTTCATGAATGTACCCATATTGATTGTTAATATTCAATGTTAAGGAAAACATACCAAAATGTTTGTAAAACATTACAAGGAATTAATATTGAAAAACAATGATCACACAACCAATATTAAATTTTTTTGAAATTGTGAAGAAGATGATATAGATGATGAAAATTATCAAAATAAAAAAGTTCCATAAGTAGGTGGAAAAAGAGAGAGGAGGAAATGGAAGATATAAAATGTTGCAAAAATGTGTGAATTTGATGAAAGTAATCAACCATGCATAACAAAATATTATAACATTTCACATTGATTTATCATGATATTGCCATGATTGTATACCATTTATGGCCAATTTGTGATTGAAGCAAAACAACAAAATCCCAATCTTTGTGAAAAATGTTTACAAGGTAGTTTGAATTTCATTAATACATATTAATTGTCATAACCCTAGCACTAGGCTTGCGACCAAGGCAAAGGCTTGCAAAGGTGCGACCAAAAGTGAGCCCGGGAATCACATTTCATGCTCCTAGGAATGTAATAGAGTGTGAGGGAATGAACCCCCACACTCCCAAATGAACTCCCACTTTGGGAGTTGGAGTCCCAATGGACTCCTGAATTTTTAAAAGGCGATTGCAAAGGTCAAAACTCATTGGATGAAAAATAATTTTATATCATTGGAAAGTTCTTGGAACTTACATGTTTAAAATGGGCTTCTATGACCCATTTGGACACTTAAAACACAAGTTATGGCCAAAAGAAGGGTCGGGAGTCAAATTGACAATTTGACTCCTGACCATTAAAAGTCAAGAATCGCCCTAATTTCCTTGCATGTAGGTAGCATGTCACATATTGTTGGAAAACTCTTGATGAGGGCTACAACTTTACTTCAGACCTCACCTCAATCAAAGGTCTACACACAAAGTTATGGGCCCCCAAAGTCGCGGGAGTCCCAACTTTGGGAATTTCGGGACTCCCACTTGGGTCCTAGGATAAAATGACATTTGGATGTTGGTCCTGTGGCCAAACATAGAGTGTAATATGAGGGGGAAGGTGGTGGCTTCCCCCAAGTCCGGGTTGTGATGAGTCTTATGAGTTTGTGTTTGCCCTTGGCATGTCCGTGCACCAAAAGTGCTCCACTTATGCACTAACTAACTTGTTGTTTGGTTTGTGCAAGTTTGTGTGAGCAATTGAATTGCTTGTCAATCTTCTTAGTCCCATCCCAGAGTCCCAGCACACCCCTCTACCCCTGAAATGTTATGGGCCAGAGAACACGACCCAACTCCTTCTTCCGCTGTTTTCACCTTTGGACTCCCAGTTGCGACCATCAAGGAGCTTGGGGGTGTGTCATTAATGAAATATTTTATTACTTTGCAAATTGATATTACATACATCTTGGATTTAATGTTTTCAATCATTAACATATATATCATCTATGAATGTGCATGTTCAAATTTGGTCCAAAATTAAAACATTTGTATTTATGGTGTATTACATACAAAGATATGGGATCATTTGCAATCCATGATAATTTCATTTGAAGTTTTGTTTATTCAAAACAAATTCTTATGGTGTGTATGCAATTTCATTGAAATACAACCAACCTTATAATGAACATGTGCAAGAATATTAAATGAAAATAATAATGAATAAAATTAATTTCCTATCATTTGTTGAAACATTGAAGTTTTTTCCCCAATGTAAAATATGTGGATAAATTGCAAAACATATGTATACATAATATAAAGTTCACCATGTGACTAATAAAACATGTGGAAATTAATTGAATTGTAAACATTATTTGAATAAATTTATCATAGTAGCTCATATCAAATTATGTTAAAACTAAACACATATAATTTTGCAATTCAACACAAAGTTTGATGCATTGAATGTTGAATTGGAATAAATTTATTTGGCTTGTGTTCACACTTGTGGTAAGGTAAATAACAACATTTTTGAATTAAAATTCAATTCAATTTAATTTGGATCCCATCCCTTGAAATCCAAAGGTGTCCATTTATCAATTTCATCTTTCATTCCTTCATAAAGTTAATAAATTATAATTGACATATTACCTAATTTCAAATTGTCTTTTTGCCATGCTAACCCATGAGAATCATGTGCATCCAAACTAGTATTTATAAAATATTATTAAAATATGATTGAATTTCATTGCCATTTGTAAATTGTGTATTCGTTCATGTGTTAGTGAATTCATTATGTCCATTGGAATTGGTCCTACTCATTATGGGGCATAGTGATTTCAATACATTTCTGATTTACTAAAATTTGTATCAATTTTGCCCATATGTCAATGAAATTCCTAACAAACTAGGCTTCATCCCCTACTAATGCATTGACCAAGTTGTGAAAGGCCCTTACATACATCATCATGAATTCTTGAACCAATCATGAACTTGACTACATAAGGTTGATTCATTTTGTTAACCTTGTGCAAGTCATTGGTTCAATTGAAAATGAACATTTTTTGGGAACATTCACCTTTATGAAAGCTAAATTAAGGAGTTCAATGATTTTGTATTTAGACCTACTCATTTGCATGTTTAACCAAAAGTTCTTCACTTCGCAAAATCTTTCCATTTAGAAACATTTTGAATTGGAGATTAGAGACCATAATTCAACATGGTGCAAAAGGTGGAAGTTTGAGTCAAGGGTCTACTAGTTGAAAGGCAAGGCTACCAAGCTTCACATTTTTCTTTTCATGTATATTAATTTTCTTGAATTTTGAGATTTGTTTGGATCCTTATAGTTATGAATTCTACATGGGTGTTTGGATGACTTGACATTTTATTATACGTGAATCTTAATCATGAAATTGGCCCACCTAAAGGTTTTTTGGTGGGATCATCCTTAAACCTTTGTTATGAAAACTTTCAAAGGAAAATTGACCCATTTTTTTCTTATTCAACAAAAAACCTACACACTCCCTTACTAGATGGTTGGGCAATTAATCACCAAATATGTGTTCAAGTTACAACCATAGATCAAACATGGACCAACATATAGCCAACTTATATACCAAAATTGTAAATTGAAGCAACAACACTAATTGAAACCTTGTTATTTCATTTTAGGACTTATCTTAAATAAATATGGTCACATGTGTTCTTATTGAAAAAATCCAATTTAAGGCATGATCAAAGAGTTTAGATCATAAAACCAATACACAAGAAAATAGTAAGGCAATCTTTTCTAATTGAGCACCTTGCCAAGCTTCAAATGGTTTGGTAGTTTATTATGCCCACAACCTCATCTAAACTAATGAGTGGATCTTATATGAACAAAATTTGAGCATTTTTTTCTTATTTTTTATTTATTCTTAATTGAATCAAAATTTAAAATTTTTAAAAAAAATTTATTGTGTGTGGATTTTTGTGCAATTTTCTACACTTAAAATTGAAGCTAGCATAGTATCTTCATTCTTTTATGAAGGAACATTGAGCCTTTCAAGACTAAAAGCCAACATGTTCATGGTGTAAATAATTATTATGTGAGTGCAAGCACGGTAAAGTAAAACAAACAAAACTACTTTAATACATTACTAATTCAAACTCATTTTCATTTTTATTTGAATTTTGCATATGGAAGCAATCAATTAACATCAAAATGGTTTGAAAGGATACAAGAAGTATCCCCATTTATTGGGTGGTACATTCATGGATGGGGAACCTTTGACACAAAATATTTAATGAAATATACTTGTGTAAGGTCAAGATATAAGATAATTTTATTTCTTGAGGGGAGCAAAAAAAATCTAGTCTATTTCTATTTGTTACATCCTACTTAACATGTATTTTACAAAAGTTCACATTGTGAAAAGTAAACTACAAAAGTTATTTGTATTTTAAAAAACCTACATCCAACTTACTTTTATGATGCAAAATTTTTTAACTAATGCATAGTAGTGAAGAACTATCTTGTTTTTATTCATTCATGTAAAAACATTCAATGTATAACAATTTATAACAGATCTTGTTATTATTTTATATTTACTTTGCAAGTAGAAAAAAAGGTATAAGATTGTTCATTTTATCTTACTTATACCCATGTCTTTGAATGTATTTAAAAATATATATCTATGGCCCATTCTACTAGGTAAGCCATTGATCCCATGGTGTTAAAAGTAAAGTCAAGACTTGTTGCCATATTTATTTATGAATAAGGTAGTTAAGTTTAAAAAACCTCTATAGGCATCCTTTGCCTTTGAATTTGACAATAATGAGTTCAATTGAAAGTTCATTTCCTTGTCATGCTTAGGTTTCAATAATGAAATGATGATTTCAAATGATAATCAAAAAAAATCTAGGCACATTATTAACTTATGATTAAAAGATAACATGTGGAATATTTGTGAATTTTAATTCTAGTTAAATCATTTAATATAGTTTTTGAAATGAGATATCATCAATGTAAAAATACCAAAATGATGAAGATTTTTTTGTTCATTGATTTGAATATCCTATGGTTCCCTTATCAATGAAGAAAAAAGAAATAGCAAGCAAAGGATTACATGTGTTAACTCTTTTTGAATAAATATGAATTTTTAAAAAATACAAATTATGCCATATTCTACATTTCATTTTGAAAAATGAAAATAATTTCAAATTCATGTTAATATATGATAATTAAATTAAAATTTAGTTTTTTGTATCATGAGCCAAAACTTTGTTCATATGTCATCCACATTATCACCCATTTACATTTGGCAAATGACTCTTGAAATTTGAAATTTTTGAAATTATATTCTGAATTTTTAAAAAATTAAAATATCAAATTTCTAAAATGATGAATGTTTTTTATATGTAGTAGATTATCATCATTTGAGAAATTTTCCCATCAAAATTTCTTTATTAAAAGATTCCTTAACCTAGTGTTTTATAACATTAATTTTTGGTTGTTAAAGTTCAAAAATCCTTTACTAAAACCAATACTCAATTTATTAAACTAAATGATTTTTTAAAAAAAATCTTCAACACTGATATGAATCATTTAGCACAAATTTCCTTGATCAACATGACATTAAAGTGGATTACATAAATATGTTTGAACAAATTGATAGTTTTTTTATTCAATTGATTGTGATTTAAACACCCATATAATTGATATCCCTTCAATGGAAAATTGAAATTAACATGAACACAAAATGATTTTGAAATTAATTTTTAAAATATATTATAATGAAATATGCAAATGAAATTGGAAATGACCTAATGTTTGAAATGCAATTTACCAAGGTCTTTTCCATAATCACCATGTTAAATTTGGGACAAGACAAAATCATGAATATATACTAGGAACATGAACTATGTGCATACATGCATTCTTGAAGAAACTACCAAAATAGAAAAGAAATTTCTAAACTTTCACGTTACTTTACTGCAACACATTTAAATGAATGTAAAATTTACCTTTCCTTGTATTGTAACAACCAAATGAATTAAAAAATTGTCTTTCAATCCAAGTTCACCTTATGTTTGGGAATTACAAAACTTACCAACTAATGTAAAGTGAAAGCATGATAAAGTAAAAACAAGTCCATTCACATTCTAGTTTAAAATTAAGATAATTTTTGACATAAACACAAGAAAGTAAATTAAAACCTTTGTAAGTAAAATTATGAAACCAAACTCCTCCACTAAATATATGGTAAGTTGATATAAAATTTGAAAAACAGTAGCATCATAAAAGTTGCTATAGGTTACAAGTAGGTTTGAAATTAACAAGGTGATCAATATGATGTTCAAAGTTAGTTTTACATTAAATTTTTGATATATTATGATTATAATATGCATAATTTGACATATATTATAAGCCTCCATTAACTTGAAAATAAAAATAAACCAAGATTTCATCTACTTGCAACCCATTTTGTAAGATTAAAATCTTGTGCAAATAGATGCATTTAGAAAAAATCTAGTCAAATATTAAACTTGAAGACAAGATTATTCAATATTATAATAATGAAATGAAACATTATCATCATATTAATCATTAAATAAAATAATATTTTTATTTTCAATACATTAAATTTTTTTTATGGCTACTTGTAAATGTTTGTGACATTGAGCAATTAGTTATCTATTTTACCTTGCTTTCACCTTGTATTATAACTAAACAATTCTTCACTTTGGTCTTAGTAAGAATTTATATTTTTAAAGATATTTTTTCAAAGGTATCATTTCATAGGCTAGGTTGAACCAACACTTGCATTGGTGCCTTTATTGATGACAAGTTTTTAAACATGGCTTCCATAATATCTTTAGATCCTCTATCAAAGAAGAATTTATTTTATTTATATTGCAAAAATAGAAGATTAAAAATCTACTTATATTATTCCCCATATAAGGTTTATTTCTTGTGTTTTAAAGGTGGTAGGTGTTTTTTTTGCAATATTTCACTTCATATATGAAACAAAAATGTGAACTTGAAAAATGTGATTTCAAGATATGATGCTCAATTTTAAGTAAATCTTTGAAACTATTTGTGTGGGTTCCACATGAAATGCTTTAAATAGTTGCATATTTTGAAAACTATAACATCAAAATATTATGGTTAAGATGGTGCCAAATACACCTTACAAACCAAGACCCTATATTGTGGCAAAACATTGCATTAGATTTTCATAATAACACAAAGAAAAGGTTGAAGTTAACATGTTTTAGAATACACTCAAAGCAAGGAAAAATGGATGATATTGATTCAAAAATTATTGGCAATCCAAAATTAAATAGTGAACATTTCTACTAAAATATTTTTTGACATACAATTTGTGATTTAACAAATATAAACATAACATCGATCATGAAATTTATATCACTTTTGATTGAAACATGTACACCAACCATGCCATCAACATATAAATACAAAATGTGTGCACTTCTTAGCTTGTTACAACTTTGGATTTTGTGATTGTGAAAAGAAAATTACATTTTTTTTCCAACCTTAATTAGTTTTCATTACTTATCAAAATGAAAATAAAAATGTTTAAGAATCAAAAGGAAACACTCTCAAAACTCCCATGCAATAGTCTCTATTTAGGAATTAAGAATCCAAGGAATCCCAATTTTTTAGGGAAAGGTTTGAAAAGGAAAACATTGGTCAAATCTTCAATCAAGTGATCTTTTAGTCCTTGGAAAAAACATTGAAACAAGTTGGGGTCGCATGAATATGCCAACTAATGCCAATTAAAATAACTCATGTTTAAATAATGTATGTTAATTGTAAGTTGGCTCAATATCAAAAGGTGAACTTACCTTATTTTTCCACCAAGAATGTTGGGTATTTTTCATCTCAATATTATTTTTGAAATAACACCCTAACACATAATCATGATTGCTAGCAAGTTGACAATTACAATAGTGGTTTCCCATGACTCTTAAATGTTTATCAAGCACTCTTAAATACTTAGCAAGGACATTTAATGCTCAACCAAAACATTCAAATGTTTACAAAATAACTTGATTACATAATCATGACACTACAGGTTTGACAATGATAATTAGTGGTTTCCTAGTACTTTGTTGTGATTCACAAGTATTCCAAAGTGCTTATCTAACATTCCTAAGTGGCAAGGACCTCCAATGCTTGACCATGACACATTACATTTTGCAATAACACCTTAACTACATAATCATGTTTGCTAGGAGTTTGACAATGATAATATAGTGGTTTCTTAGGACTCCTAAGTGCTTATCTAGCACTCCTAAATACTTGGCAAGGATTTCTAAGCCTTAACAATGACATATTATCTTTTGGAAGAGCAACATGATTATAGAAGCTCATGATTTCTAAGGAATTCACAATGACAACAGTGGTTTGATGTGATTGACAAGTATTCCCAAGTGCTTATCTAACACCTCCAAGTATTTGACAAACTTCAAATGTTAACCAAAGAATCTTAGGTGGTTGATGGGACCAGGTTGATGAAGGAGCCATTTATTTAAATGATTGGTTGAATGACTATGGTAGCTGTCTATTGAACAAGCTTATGCACAACACCACTGACAAAACAATGTACCTATTTTGATGTTAAATCTTGAATTAAGAGGCAACAAAGAAGAGTACATTTAGTCTCCTTCTGCACAAATGATCCCCCTCAATGTACTCTGTGAAGAATTCTTGCACACCTTCACCATTAAGATATGCACTCACAAAAAAAACCGGTTGGAAGTGGAACTACTATGTAGTTGTAGTTCTAACATGTAAGGTGGTTCAAGGTAAGTAATGAAATTCACTAATGATCTAATGCGTTGTGTCCAACATCTACACATAACATCTTAATCTAACATGCATCGGATTTTTGAAAAGCTAATCTAAAAGGAGCCATGGTATAAAATATCATAAGTTTTTTGTTTTATTTTTATTTCATTTTTTTATCAAGAGTTAAACTTGAACTAGAAACCACTTTGCTTAGATTGAAGGAAAAAACAGACAATTCGACCCCCTCTATTTTCAACAAGTGTAGCTCCCTTAAAGCAATTCCGATGATGTTGAAATTTTGGGAGAACCTTCTACACCTTCCAAACTAAAACTGATTTAATTTTGACACAAATCCAACGGTGGATGTGGGAGGAACAATTAATTGAACTAAAAATCCAAAGGCTTTGTCATGGAAATCTTTCCATGGACTCCACCATAACACCCTCTACTTCCAACCAGTGTAGCTCCTTGATAGCAACTCCAATGATGCTAAAATTTTGGGAGAACCTTCTACACCTTCCAAACTAAAATTAATTTCATTTTGACACAAATCCAACGGTGGATTTGGGAGGAACAACTAATTGAACCAAAATTCCAGAGGCTTTGCTACAAGTACTTGTTACACACAACTTCTTTCCATGTTTGATTCTTGCACACTCCTTTTCCATGAACACCTCTCCACACATAAGTACTAAACATTCTTCTTCACACTTCCTCCTCCTCTTTCTTTCCTTCCCACATACACACAATACGTTCTCCCTTGGTAAGCCTCCATGACCTTCCTTGAGCTTGTTCCCCTTGTCCAATGAAAGCTTTGCAATCCCTTGCTCCAATCAATGGCCTCCTCATCCTTCTAAAGCCAATGAGAATAGAGAATAAATTGTCATCCAATTGAATTTAGGATGAGAATTCTTGGGCCCAATGAAACACAAGGAAAATTCCATCCTCTAATCAAATAGGATGACAATCCTCATGACTAATGGGATTAGAGGATTCATCCCTACCTTTATCTTGGATATCTTGATGAGGTCTCTTGAGCTTGATCCTTATCCTTTCCGTCCGTTGACCTTCACATCCTATTTTTTCATCCTGATTACTTCAAGTAACTAACTATTAGGATAGTTTATCGGTAGTAACTAGTAACGTCCTTGAATTCTTACTTGACTAATTCAATGGTTGAATTAACATTCCCTTGTATTATTTACTCTCTTGATATCCCCTACCTATTTATTTTACCATGCACTAGTTAACTATGTAGTACATAGTAAATTGGAAGTAAATTTGCACCACAAAAACCCCCACATACTTCTAGATCCATTGTCGAAATTAGGGTTTGATGAATCCCTTAGATCTAGGATGTTTAAAGTTTCATGAGGTTCTGTCGTCACTTCCACACCTTACACCTACCCTAATTTGTTAAATAAAAAGGCCTCGACCCCTCTTGAACACAAATACCACATTGTTTGTACTACCTTCTTGGTTTTTTTGTTGGTGCAGGTGAGAACTAATCATGGCGGATGATGTCGCTACGCATTCGAATCCTCCAGTTGCACCAATAGAACAGGAAAAGCTTGAAGAAACACCGCTCGACGTGATTATTTCTCAATGGCCGTGTGAAGAAGAATCGCCCAAGCAAGTGGTGCGCACTCAAATCGATCGTTCGGCATGGGATCGTCGATTGTCTCTTAACCCACATGTTTTAGCCATCTATCTAGAATTCGTTCCTCCTCGTGGAACCGCGCCAAAGAGGTTTAAGGAGTGTCAATGCAAAGATGATGATGTCCGTCTCCATTGTCGAACGTGGGTTCCCGATGATGGCCATTATCGTTGGCTACGAGGGCCAATCAACCCCCTTCCCATGGAGCACCGAACCGAGTACCTCGCTCGCACCATTCGTCGCATTCTAAATTTTTTGCAATTGTGATCTATCTTTTAAGTCGGTCATAAAGTTGTAATTCACCTGAGGCTACTCAGGCGGAAATGTTAATACTTAAGTTTGATTTGATTCTATTTAAAAGTCTGATAGAAGTGAAACTAAATAAGACGTATTAGGACTACATCTTAAAATTTTTATAAGTACATCATTAGTGCTTGAAGATTCTTTTATAGACTAACTTAACCTTGTCATGGTGAAATGTTATTGTTAATTATGAGCTATTCCCTATATATCAATAAATCACATCTAATTCTACATCCCCTTACCCTTCTCTACAACATAAAAGGGATAATGTACTTTAAAAGGTTTACTATGTGCTTAACTGATTAAGCGCTACATCAACTGAAATAAGAAATACTATATGCCTAAAATATCACAAAAGCTGATTCAATTATTAATAATCACTACTTGGAAGCTTATAAGCATTCAAATCATTAGTACTAAGGAAAATTACGGAACTAAAGCTTAACTAATTGTTGAGTTATAATCCATGGCTCACAGATTCCCATAAACTCATGTTAATGATTCTAACCAATGCACTTCCACAAATTCAACACTTTTTAAAATTTCAAACATTTAAAATAGATCAATACATTTGAACAAAAAAGATTGGCAAGTTGTTTTTGCAAGTCTATGTATGAAGATATTAAAACATAAGTCTTCTTCTTCAATTATTTTTAATTCCATCTTCAAACCTAATTGTATCAATCAAGATTATTTACAACATTATTTAGTATCTAGACATAACCTGATTTTCTAAACTTCACCCTCAAGTTCCATTCTACAACATGAATAATGGGTAGCAAAGATTGATCAGTCCACATAAGGTTTCCAAAAATAAAATATGGGTTGTACTTATGCATGTAGAACATAATCACTCTTTCTCAAGGCAATTGGATAACTATTAATGCAATGATGAATGCACCTAGCTTGCATTCATAGAGTGGACAACACTCAAGTTGCATTCATAGATGTTATTCCAAATATTCCTTCAAAAAGGCACAATGTTCTGCAATTCAAGTACCTTATCCTTGTGTTCTCTCCTAAACCTAGAGGATTCTTGCCTTCAGTTAGTAAGGAGGCCATCTTCTACTCTGTCTCATAGGAATCAACACCCATATTCAATGTTGCTTGCAGATTTACCCCCACCCCCCCATATTAAAAAAACAGAGTGCCCAACTCCTAATATATCCTTCTTGATAAAGCACTGCAACATACTAGGCATGGGTAATGTCAATAGCTATAACTTTAGTACAATATAAAAAATGCCAACAATGGCTTGTCATGTCTTCAATTTGGCTCAATTGAACTCCCCTTTCTAGTTGGGACCAAACTCCAACAATTGAAGCTTGACGCTACAATCCTACAAAAAGAAACCATGGAAAATAATAGAGTTTTGGACTTGCAAGACCATATTACATCAATTTTTCCATATCAATTTTTTCAACTTCAAAATCTGCACAATCATAAGCAGAAGGTAGTTAATACAACGTTTACTAAACCTCTTTCATTGTTCAACTTCAGAGATTATACAAAAATCAGGAAAAAGGTCTACATTTTCCTTGCATCTTTCTATCTTGGTTGGTGGAAGGTAACGAGGTGATGTAAAAGTAGGCTTTGAAGCATCATTGAAATTAAAATTCAGTGGTTACCAAAACCACATCAAACACAACAATTTCAACTATAAAAAGCTAGGGCATTCTTATCCATCTAGAATGCACAATGAAGGTAGTGAAGGATACCTATGCTACGAAAACCAAGTTTGCATCAAAGGACTTGATGGTTCCAATGTCTTCATAGTAATGATTGAACAAGTATATGCGTACTGAATCAAAATAACAAACAATAGTTTATACCCAATCAAAGAACTAATAACATTGTAAAATGTTTGTGGATTACTTTTAATTTGTCATATTGATGATACCCATTTTTCATAGGAAAGAATGTCAGACTTGAACATTAAATTCTTTGGCAGATGCAAGAATGATCTTAAAACCAAGGTCATTTGCATTTGGGTAATGCCATCTAAATCAACTATATAGCATGTCAGAATGACCAAATAAGCTAATGGAAAATCATTAGGACTCCCAACTCTCCCAATAACCAAATTCTACGAACATCATGCCAACTAAGAATTTCTATACAACTACTAGAGGAAATGTACACAATACTGACAAAACAAACAATTCAAAGGAGGAACATACATATGTATTAATCAAAACTAAAAATGTTCAATAGAACATACCTTACATACCTCAAATTTATGCTAAAATTGCACCAACGCCAAAATTGCAACTCTCATATCTACAATTCCTAAATACATGAAAATAAAATTTAAAAATTTAGGTTTTCTGGAGACTAAACTAATTCTGCAATTGCAACATGCATACATTATTGTTAAGTAAAAAAACAAGTAGAATAGCTTCTCCATCAAACCACAAACAATAGAATTGAAACATTATAGGTTTCATGTCATTTGTTGATGACCTCCATAAGTGGAAGCTAATAGGTCCTCGTTTGCAACTCACCACATGTAGAAGCATCTTTCATTACACCCCAACTTGAAAATAGTGAACACCTCCTTGTGCATGCAAAGCTCATTACATTGTGCCACACATAGCATCTATGCTTTCACCAACATTGACTTCTAATATTTTCCACAAGCAAATGAAAATTTCTTCACCATACACACAAGACATTTTTATGATCAATCTAGATAAACAACAAACTTAAAGCCACATAGGGTATGAATCATGGTTTGGAAATACCTCTACTACGTCTATGACCTCCTTGCATCTGTTCATGATTTACAGCTTGTTGCACTGTGCCACTCAAGGACACTTAACCAATGTGTTTAACCTACAAATTGGGGATTTAATACATTGTGTTTACTTAGTCAAACCACCCTTTCTACATACAATAATTGTGGTTAAGTTGGAATCATGGATGCAACATGTCGACAAATCTTTGAAGTTCCACACACTAATTTTGACCAAAAAAAATCATTTGGATTGGTGACCAACAAGGATTCTCAATGTCACAACCACATGCAACCTTAGCCCACTTCCTAAAGGAGCCATGGTAAAAGACCACTAAAGAGGTTCACAATCATGTGAATGCTTAGAACTAGTGTGAAATCATGTTCTTATGTTGTACTTGTCATTTTGGGCTAAAGTGCAATAGCACCCACCAAGACACCATGGAAAATGAATGGTCTACAAAACTTTTACATTGCTTTCTTGTCACATAGATAACAACCATAGTTAATTATATATTAATTAATGTTGACAAGTTCTTGATTTTGAAAGAAATCTGCAATTTTAATTTCTTTTTTGGTTGGATAGAACCTTTAATATAATTTTGAAAGCAAGTTTTGGATTTATAAAAACCCTCTAGTTTTGGAAACTTTCCCGAAAGCATGGAGTCCAACCCAATTTAAAACTATATTTGGTTCCCATTTATTTGGGCAACTAAAACAAATAACTAGCCTAAATAGGTATGCATGCTCATGGAGTGGGGTATTATTGTAAGAAAAAATTGGGAAGAAACACAATCAAGAAAAAAATGATAATAGCCAATGAAACAAAGTAGAAGGTAATGAAAAGGCCCATTTATTTTTTCCTTTGACAAGGCGGGGGGGGGATGAGTGTTGATTTTTTTGGTTTGTTGTTACAAGACAAGGGATTTAAAAATGAATTGGATGAACTAGTGTGATGGTAGTTCATTAAACTAATGGTAGTTCATTGATGCTAATTCATTAAGTTTGAAGCACAAAACATGTCCTTTGACCTTTCTATGTTGGGACTAAACCAAAAGGTGGTGACACAACCTTTTTCTTTTTTTTGTTTGGTGATGAAAATGCACCGCCACAATTTATCCATAAGGTTTGCCCAAAATTGAATTGTCAAAGTAAAAAACAGGGTTTGGTCGTTAAACATAATAAAAACCTTGTACTTATATGGCTACAAAAGTTGGACATGCTTTCAATAAACCAACAACATGGTTCAAGTTTGGATTTTAGTTTTAGTAAAAGATGGTTTCAAAATGCATATCCACATCCAATTTTAACAAAATTTTGAACCCCAAGTCCAAATACCCCTTGACTTAACCAAGAACTTGCACCTAAACTCATCCAATACCTTGAATATGCCAACATGTGCAATGGTATTAACCATCCACATGTATGGAACCATCAAGTGCCATAACCAACTCCAAGGGTTAATGTGAACTACTTTCTTTTCTGAACATTATACCTCCATGTTGTAGTCACCATAGTACCTATGCAACTTCGGCATAAGTTAAATTATTTCCAATTTTGTCAAAAAAAATTTAAACATTTAGCATAGTATGCCAAAATTTTCAAAAATTCAATCAAAACATTATAAGTAACACTTGAACCTAGCCATATTCAAAGATAAGCTCTATTCAATTAAATAATACTAAATGTGAACCATTGAACTATAAGGATGGTAGGAAAGTTTTGAAAACAATTTAAATTAGTACGAATTAATACTAGAAAATTTGTAAAAGCAATTTAAATCTCAAATTCGTTAAAAAAGTTGAAAATTCCTCCCCTCCCCCCCTGCCCAAAACAAAACAATGCTTTGGATTGGGACAGAGCTCAATAGAAGGTATTTAGCATGTCCCTTCCTCAATTAGGGAGTACAAGTAGCCAACTCTCTTCCCATGTGCAGTTTATATAAGGGGCTCCAAAATGTGAATCCATTACTCAATCAATTAATTCACCTTCCAACCTCGTGTTGTGAAGTTACAGGGTCCCCACCTCAGCCTCTTTTGTGAGCTCTGAAGATTGAACACCATTTACTCCAGTCTCCCTGGCAACAGCAGCTGCCAGCAACGTGTTCCAAATATTTAAATTTAGCATTTTTGTCTATCCATCTGATTTCGGCAAACAAGATGTTGTCATATCTAATTGCTGCCACCTAACTCTGGCATGGTTAACATGGAACAACTGGTTTTCCACACTAAACAAAGGGAGTGAACCATTTTTGCATGTAGGGCTGCACACCCACTCCTATTATAGTCTACATGGCTTCCTAAATTGCTTGTACCCAGGTAGGCAAATCACGTGATGCTGCAGTTCTGGGTTTTTCCAACTAAACTTGGTATCTCAGACATACATCAGTGTCAACAGTCACAACATGGACAACTTAAGCCAAAAAGTTCTCAGTTTCAAGTGTTTCCTGCATACCGAGCACTAAACAGGTCTAACTTTGCACCTGCAAATGTGTGTGTGTGTGTGTGTGTTATGATGATGTAAGCATGAAGACATGAGAGTGATGTCACTGCTTTTCAGAGTAGCCATGCACAAAATTTCCATCAAGGGGAACACTCAGTAGCTTGAAAGGTGTTCTAATTGAGGATAAACATCCTAAGTTATATGTAAAGCATTCTTGAAGAAATTTCCTAATGTTCTCCATTCATGGGCCTTAACCATCCATAACCCTAAACATGGGTAGTTCAAAATGTGAGGGGAATCCAAAAAGTCCCAGGCTGGTTATAGCCTTGTCCAAGGCTCCTTACTTTGTTAACCCGCCCTCCCGCCCCCAACACCCCCAGCCCCCCCCACCTTGGGTCCTTACTCTACACAGAGCAGGTACCTAGGATCTTAGGGAAGGGTAGTAGCCAAGATTCAATGGTCCTTACAACCAATGACATGGCTTAACATGCACCTAGGAACGCCTAGTTTTTTTCTTTTCAACGGGTAATGGGGATGGGGTTTGAAGACTCTTTTTGGGTTTTCATGTTCCAAGTGGTCCCACTAAGTTCCATATTGGTTCCCAATAAAGTTCCCAAGAGTGCCACACTTTATACTATATCCTCCTCCCAAAAGTTTTCCCTTGTAAGCTATAAAGTTAGGTGAAAGGAAAGATCACATAATCTGCTATTTTAGAGTTGTCCAGACTCCATAATGTGCTTGCTTTTTTCAGGTGGCAGGCCAATTAAAGAGGCCCATCATCACACGAAAGAAAATATATATTCACAAATGTGCACACCCCTCCCCGCCCCCCAAAGTAATTATGACTATTAACATATAGGTATACATTCACAAACACATTGAAATGGGCCAATGAGTGATGTGCACCCCACAATCAATTACCTTACTCCTTGAATGGATTCCGCATTAATTAAATCATTTTCAAATTTGTTGAATTGTTGAAAAAATAATGCCAAAATTTATTGAGAATGCCAAAAATCAGTATTAGTAAAGCTTTGTTAGTGGAGGTAGGCCCGAGGGCTCAAAACGCAATCTAAATTTTCAGGGCGCCATGTGGCATCATTTTTAATACCTTCAAAGTAAAGATTTTTTTTCACAATCCATAATTATATGCAAGCTCGATCGCAATCGTTACGATGTTATCGCAACGACGGTGGCGGCAGCAGAAGATTTAGTCCTAAGCTTTAGTTTTTCTTGCTGCCATAAGTTGTACGAGCCCTTGCTGAATGGATGCGTCACGACATACATGTACCCGACTCATATTCCATTCCCAACTCCCGCCACTATTGCATCCTCCTCCTCCTCCTCCAAAGAGAAGTTCGATCGTTATCTCTATCACGAGGGTTGGAAGAAGATTGACTACCAGCTACATCTCGTCAAGCTTTTGGGTGTCCCTGTCCTCTTCATTCCAGACAATGGAGGCTCCTACAAACAAGTAAGCCCATTGATATCAATTTCTGCATAAATTCAAACCGAAAGAGGAATGTTTCTCAGCTTGGTGATTGGCTGCTAATTTTTTTTCTTCTTGCTGTTTCTAACAGGATATTTGATTGGCATTAGGATTGTTCCTATGCTGCATGAATTTGTGCATCACATGGCAAGGCCAGCCTTTTTATTTACTCCTCTTCAATCAGATGATCAATCTTCATTGTGATGTGTGTTTTGATCTAGAACCCTAAAACTCTATGTCGAGTTCTTGCTCAGGAACTGAAGCATGAAAAAGAAGAAGAAAAAACCAAATTTCTCTGCTTTCCTCAGTCTTCATGGTGATGTGTGTTCTGATCTAGAACCCTGAAATCTATGTGGAGTTTTTGCAGCACATGAACAATCTTGATGCCAATCAAATATTAAAACAATAGCATATTTTTTTAAAGAAAAGAAACCAGCTTACTCCTCCTTCCTCAATTTCTGGTCACGTTAGAAAGTGAGCTTGCTGTTCACCATGAGAGCTTTACAGTGCTGAAGTAGATTTTCCAAGAAACAGGGACATAGGGTTTTGATATCTTTCTGCATAAAACAGGAGTTTGTTCCATTGTTATTGCTAA
>Ga0116229_10003849_pt1 | contig 24668 bp, 18 predicted proteins | sample S1TSphgellanicum_3_FD_87313 | JGI IMG/M metagenome (GOLD analysis project Ga0116229, IMG submission 87313) | Host-associated microbial communities from peat moss isolated from Minnesota, USA - S1T2_Fc - Sphagnum magellanicum MG | ecosystem: Host-associated > Plants > Peat moss > Unclassified...
ATCACGCTGGCAGATCAGCCATTTTTGAGAATGGACCGGATACGATCAAGCATATGCTTGCGGCGGTACGCGAGCACATGGGTATGGAGATTGCCTATATTAGCGAGTTCGTGACCAAATCCGCGTTCGAAACCGTGGTGTTTCGGGGTGTCGATGCACCGGGGTTTGAGCAACTCCTGGCGGTTGGCGATTGCAAAGCGCGGCAAGACACGTATTGCCACCATGTGATGAATGGCAGCCTGCCTGGGCTGATGACGGATACGGCTCTGTATCCCTACACGCAGTCTTTGGCCGTGACCGAGTCGATACCGATCCGTGCTCATATCGGCGCGCCGATCTATCTGCCGGATGGCAAGGTGTATGGCATGCTGTGTTGTATCAGCCCGCATCCCGACCCCACTCTTACCCAACGCGACATGCAGGTGATGAAGGTTTTCGCCGATATGGCGGCGCAGCAGCTCAATCGCGATCTGCATATCGAGAAAGACCTCTCCGAGGCGCGCGTGCGTATTGAGCAAGTCATCGAGCGCGATGAGTTCAATTTTGCTTATCAACCAATTTTGAATTTGGCGCCGCTGCGCCTCGCGGGATTTGAGGCGCTGTGTCGCTTTGCCCCGGAGCCATACCGACCGCCGGATCAATGGTTCCGTGAAGCCGCCCGCGTTGGCCTTGGGGCCGAACTTGAACTGGCCGCCGTGCGTATGGCGCTGCGCGCTTTCGGCGCGATACCAGAAGGTCAGTTCATTTCGGTGAATGTCTCGCCTGAAACAGTCCTCAACACCGCATTTTTTGAGCTGTTTTGCGATTGTTCGAAAAGCCGTGTGGTTTTAGAAATAACCGAACATACAAAGGTCGATGACTACGGCGCATTGCTTGCGGCCTTGGCGCCGCTCAGGGCGGAAGGTGTCCGGCTGTCGATAGATGATGCCGGCGCCGGATTCGCCAGCCTCAGGCACATTCTCAACCTGAACCCTGATATCGTGAAGCTGGACATCGGGTTGACTAAAGGTATCGATATAGATCCGGCGCGCCGTGCGCTGGCGGCTGCCCTTGTCTATTTTGCCAAGGACACGCAGTCGCAGATCATCGCTGAAGGGGTCGAAACGGAATCCGAGCTGGCTGTGCTGAAGTTTCTTGGGATATCCATGGGACAAGGCTATCTACTGGGTCGGCCGGAGGATCTCGCATCCAGCAAACTGCTTTGCGAGATAGCGCCTCTGTCCGAAAGTGTCGAGGTGCCGCTGGCGAGCAAGGCGAGCCTGAACGTCGCATCCCCTGCGGTGGTGTTTATCGAAACCCAGACCGGAGTGGTCAACCGCGCATTCGATCTCTGATCGGCGTCGTAAACGCCGACGTCGAGCGTGTTCAGAATTGTGCGATTGGGAAACCGGGTAGAGTCATACCCCGCCATTCTGTTGGTGCTTACGAGACACCCCCTGACGCCAAGCCGTTGAACGGTGTCAGCAGGGCAGGGCACATATCGGTTACCCTGCACCCGGGCTGATCGTGCCGACCCCGAACAGGCGCCCGAAATCACCTCACCGGCGCCGGCTTCTGCTCCATCGCGTAATGCTCCAGGCTGGAATAATTCGGCCCATACCAGGTGGTCGGCGCGGTAAAATAGCCAGGCAGATGCGCGCGCACATAGGCCAGCACCGGCGCCGGGAAATACTCCAGCGTGCGCGCGGGGCGGAACACGCCGTCATACATCACGTGGCCTGGCGCCTCGCCCATCAGCATCCACGGCATCCAGGGCTGCACCCGCACCCAAACGCCGTTCGCCGGCACATGGGTCATTGCCGGATTTTCCAGATCGGCCCGGCTGATGAAATAGCGGAACAGCTCGGAAGACTGGATCATCTTCCCCGATGATTCCCGCTTCCAGATCGCCGGATCGAGCCGGTTGGGATAATAGCCATGGCCATCCTCCGTCAGCACAATCGTATCCGGCCCCAACACCGACCAATGTAGCAGATAAGGTTTGCCGCCCGGCCTCGCCTGGCCGTTATTCACCGCGCCCGGCATCGCCGGCGGCTGCACCGTGGATGCAATCACCCAGTTATACGGGTCATTGGCCACCGGTACCACCTTCACCCGTTCATTGGTGTACGGATTCAGCCAGGTCTCCAGCACCTCACCGGTCTTCAGATCGGTGTAGAGCACCGTCTCCTTGGTCATGCGCTGATAATTGCCGTCCTTCTGGCGCAGCACCCGGATGGTGCTGAACACCTCGAACCCCACCAGCGGCCGCACCGCCTCACCCGGCCGAATCCCGCACACCACCCCGGTGCAATGGCCATACACCTGCGACCCATTGGTATCCGCCTGCAGGCGCGCCGCGGCCTCCCTGTTCCAGATCGGGTCGTCGAATCGCACCGGGATGCGCGGGGCACTGCCGGTGGTGGCGTGCGCCTGGCCGGCCGCCAAGGCAGCGAGCGAAGCCGCCCCGAACCCAAGGGCGCCGCGGCGGGAGGCGAAAAGCGGGTCTGAGTGATCGGTCATTGTGCTGCCTTCAGCCTTTGCCAAGTGTTTCAAGGATCGGAATAACGGCGTTCTCGGCCGCCTCGCAGGCGCCTTCCAGGCCGGCATTGATTCGGCAATTATGTTCGCCGGCAAAATACATCGCACCCACTGGCTGGCCCATCACATCGGCGTAGCGCGCAATGTCACCCGGCTGGAAATAGGCGATGTGGCCTTTCGAGAACGGATAGGTCGACCAGTTCATCACCCGGTTCACCTTCACCAGCCCGGCGGCTGCCGGGCGCAGCCGTACAAGCTCCGCCACTGCGCGCGCATTCAGCTCGGCCGGGCTCAGCTTGCTCAGCGCCGCAGCCCGTGGCCCGTTCACATAAGCCCGCAACACGCCCATCGGCAGGGTTTTCGATGGCGTGTGGGCAAAGAATGCAAACGGGCCATCGGTCCACATATTGGCCGGCAGACCGTCTTTTTCCCAATAGGGTGCGGCGACGTCGAAGCAGATCTGCACCGATTGGTCGGATCGTTGCGCCCGCCAGGCCGCAAGCTGCGCCGGCGGCAATTTCCCGCTGATCGGAATATCCCGCAGCACCGTCGGTGGAATGGTGTTGATGCAAGCCCGCGCGCTGTAGCGCGAGCCGTCGCTGCACGTCACGCTAACCGAGTCCGTACCGGTATCGATATGGCTTACAATCTTGTTCAGCGCTACCTTGCGCCTCAATGAGGCAGCCATCGCGTCAGTCAGAGCACTTGTCCCGTCAGCCACGATGCTGGAGGCCCCGTGCTTGGCATCCCACACATAATAATGGTTCTTGCGCAGCGAATCGAGCGCATTGGCCTCGGAAAGGTCCCAGGCCGGCACAGTAACGTTGATCAGCGACAACGCCTCCGCCGAGGCCCCTTTCTGCGCCAGATATTGCCGCAGCGACATGCGGTCGATGCCGGCGAATTCCGGCTTCAGCCAATCCTGCAAGTCGCCCAGCGGATCGCCCATCAGCACATAATGCGAGAGCAGCGCCAGCGGCAGCATGGGCTTTTCCGCAGGCGCCAGATGGTTCAACGGCGAATGTGCCCAATCCGCGGTGGGTGGCGCGCCGCCGATGCTCACCGCCACCGTCGGCAGGCGCGTCTCACCCATGGCGCCACGGCGCGGCGGCGCCATGGCCACGCCCAGCTCCGACGCATTGGCACGTACCCTGCCATAGCCGAAGCCAATCTGCTCGGCGCCAAATTCCGGTTGCCCCGGCACATCGCGTGCGGTCCATACCCGGCCGCCGATGCGCGGGCTGCCTTCCAGCACGGCAACGGAAGCACCCGCCCCTTGCAGCATGCGCGCCGCGTGCAGCCCGGATATCCCGGCGCCGAGCACCAGCACATCCAGCTTTTCCGGCCGCTCTGCCCAGGCGGGTGCCGCCATCGCCACCGCCGCCCCGGCGACGGCGGACCGCAGCACACTGCGCCTGGAAACAAACTCGCTACCCATGCATCACCTCAACTATGTTCGGTGTTGGCCGCGCGCCGGATCGGCGCTCACGGTCCGGGATTAATCAGATACATAATAATGGCCCGCCGGTCGGGCGCGCTCGGCAGGCCGGCAAAGGCCATGGCGGTTCCCGGCACCAGAGCATTCGGCCTGGTCAGCCACCGGTCGAGTGTCGCCTCGTTCCATACCAGATGCGCCTGCTTCATCGCCGGAGAATAGGTATATCCGGGCAAGCTGCCAGAGGGGCGCCCATACACGCCCTTCAAGTTAGGCCCGAGCTTTGCCGAAGCGGTGTCAGAGATATCGTGGCACGAGGCGCAGCGCAGAAACAGCAGCCTGCCATGCAGGTTTCCCGATGCGGCCTGGGCATGCGGGTTCTGCGCCAGCGCGCCCAGGGCGATCATCCAGCCAAGCCGTGTTTTGACGCGCATCCGGTCCTGCAGCCTCCTGCCTGGAGCATGATCGCTTTAGGTTGACGTCAACCGCGATAAACATGCTCGCCAAAACAAACACCTGGAGCGTGATCGACACGCGTTTGCGATCACCCTCAAACGATCACCCTCTAGGTGAATAATAACTGTAATCCGGTGCCGTGCCGCGGCGACCGGCTTGCCGGCAACGTCCGCATTGCGGATATAATTCCGATTACACCGGAGCAGCAAAACGCGGATAGCGGCCAAGCGCCAGCAGGCACAGCGCGCTCGCCGCCAGCGACAGAACGGAAATGTGCAGAATCGGCGCATAGGAATTGCTCAGCCCGAATGCCCAGCCGAACAGCATCGGCCCCACCCCGGCGCCGATGCCGAAGAACACATAGAGCATGCCGTAGATGGTGGCATAACTGCGCAGCCCGAAATACCGCGCGGTCAGATAGGCCAGAAGATCATATTCCACACCGACGGAAAAGCCGATCAGCAGGATCGATATCGCCGCCTCACGACTATCCAGCACCGGCAACGAGAGCAACCAGCAGGAGAGGCACGGCATTGTCAGAATCAGCACCGCCACCGCCGGCGCCCAGAACAGGTCCAGCAGCCAGCCGCCCAGCAGCCGGCCGACAATGGCCGAAACCCCAATCAGCGAGGTCAGCCCGACAATATCCGCATGCACAAACCCATGCACGTGCAGGATGTTCTCCATGTTCGGAATGGGGCCCGCAATGGCACAGGAAATCGGCAGCAGCATCACCGCGATCAGCCAAAAGCGCCAATGCCGCAAGGCGGTCATGGCGCTCAGGCCGGGCACGCTCGCAGCCTGGGCAACCGGCGCGCCGGGGCGCGCCGGAAGCTCCCGGAAACACACATAGCCCACGGGAAAGGCAATCAGCAGCGGCAAGGCACCAAGGGCCACATAGGCACCGCGAAAGCCCCAATGGGCGATGAACCAGCCCACCATCGGCTTCGACAGCGATCCGAAAATGCCTGTGCCCATCAGGGCAAGGCCCAAGGCCAGGCCTTTATGCCGGTCGAATCGCTGGTTGATCACCCGTGTCCAGGTAATCGGCAGCGTGCCCAGGCCCAACACCGCCTGGGCCGCCCAGATCGCGTAATACAGTACCAGTGATCCGTTGGAGAGCGCGAAAGCCATGAAGGCCAAGCCGAACAGCACCACCGAAATCAGCGCCACCGGCCGCGGCCCGTAGCGTGTGGCAAGTACCCCCGCCAGCGGAGCCAGCAGCGAGACCGCCACCGTCTGCACGGTGATGCCGGCAAAAATCTGGCCAAAACTCCAATGGAAATTCTGCGCCAGAATGGGGGCAAAGATGCCTACAGTGTAGAACGCCAGCGGCGAGAGCCCCAGCCCCACGCCCAGCATGGAGGAGAGAACGATCGGCCACCCGCCGCGAAATTCACCCTCGGCGATCGTGGCGGGGCGTGCATGGCCTGGCTGGAGAGACGCTGTGGTCATCGAGTGAGCCTGCTAAGAGACGGATTTCGGTAGCGCGGCCTGCACAGAAGCAGGGTGCTGCATTGCGGCAATCAGAATGCCCTGCCTGTCCGAATTGCAAGCAGCAAACAAGCTGGGTTTTGCCAGCGAGGCAGCGGCGAGTCTAACCTCCCACCCCACGCATAAGATCACCGGAGCGCAGATGCCCGAGCCGACCACGCCCGCCCAAATCCGCGCGGAATATCCGCTTCTGGCAGATAACGAAGGCGTGTGGGAAGGCATTTATCGCTATTACGATGCGGAGAGCGGCAAGCTGGTCGATCAGCATCTCTCTCGCCTGATTTGCCGCCTCACCGACGACCCGCGCTACACCTACCACCAGACCAATTATTACTACTGGCCCGATGGCCGCGTGGACACGCGTGATTTTCCCGCCTGGTACGAGAATGGCCGCATCTGGTGGGATAACGACCTCATCAAGGGCTGGGCCGCACCGATGCAGCCCGACGATTTCCATCGCTCCACCTGCCTGAACTGGACCCGCAAGGGCGAAGAAGATCTTTACCTCTACGAGATGATCCAGAACTCGGCCGACCGCACCCTGCGTGCCCGCACCTGGCAATGGTTCCGCAACGACAAATGCTATCTGCGCACATTGATCGACGAAAAATTCATCACCCGCGACTGGCAGACCTGGACCGACATGTCCCCACCAAAATTGTCGCTGGGTTAATAACATTGTAGCCCGGGTGAAACCCGGGTTTCACCCGGGCTACAATGTTATGTGTTGAGCCCGCCTCATGATTCTGGGTTAAACGCGCCGATCGCGGGATTATGCGAAGGCGCCCCTTTCGGTGGAAAATCCGCCGGATCGGTGCTGTCGAACAGGTCGCCTTGCTGCTTGCTCAACAGCATCACCGCGTTGGCCCGCGGAATACGCATCTCCGCATAGGCGGCCAGCGCCGTCGCCAGATCGGCGTGCTCGGCGCAGGCGCGGCCCAGCATGGTGCCATCCTCGATCGCCATCGCGGCGCCGAGGCCAAGAAACGGCTGCATCGGATGGGCCGCGTCGCCCAGCAGCGCCACCCGCCCCTCCACCCAGTTGTCACGCGGCGCGCGGGCAAAGATCCCCCATTTGATCAGCCGATCGGCCGGCGCGCGATGAAGCAGCGACAGCACGGCGGGATGCCACCCCTCGAAAGTCGCCAGCAACTCCGCCACCGTGGCGGGACAATTCCAGCCATCCTCCGCCCAATCCTGGCTGCGCATCAGCGCCACGCAATTCAGCAGCCTGCCTTGGGAGACGAGATAGCGGTTGAACACCTGCCCCGGCCCGACGAACAGGCAAGCCGGGCCGCCGACATCGGCAAAGCCGCCCGCCTCGGCAACCGGCAGCATGAAGCGATAGGCGATCTTGCCGGTAAACGCCGGCGGACCTTCTCCGAATACGATCCGGCGCACCACGGAGCGCGCACCGTCCGCGCCGATCAGCATGTCGGCTTCCGCGGAGGTGCCATCGGCGAAATGCGCCACCACGCGGTCGGGCGCGCGGTCGATACCGGCCAATTTGCGGCCCAGCACAACGCGGTCATCCCCATAGGCGCGGACAGCCGCCACCAGAATCGCATGCAGATCGGGCCGGTAGATATGGCCGCCATGCGGCGCGCCGGCCGTCTTGGCGGGGGCGTCAGGCGCCGGCGGCAAGGTCTCTCCGGTGCGGTAATGCAGATAGGCAAAATTCGCCGTGGTTGCCATATAGGGCCGTATGGCATCGGCAAGTCCCAGGCTGACACAGCATTGTATTGCACCGCTGCTCAGCGTGAGCCCTGCGCCGACCTCACCGAGACGTGCCGCTTGCTCGTAGACGCGCACATTCACCCCGGCACGGAGCAGCGCCAACGCCGCGGCCAGGCCGCCAATGCCACCGCCAATAATGGTGCAGACCGATCTGGACATGATGCACTTCCCTCCTGGTCTCAGCCGCGCGGCGGAACACACAGCAAGACGTACGGGGTATTTTTCCTCAATGCCACCGGGCTTGCATGGTTGTGCGATCGCGGGCGCCGCCCCCTAGATCACGCCCGCAATACGGATATTGTTGGGCATCCCCTTGTATCTCCGCCGCAAAAACCCCCGTTATCATACCTCCAGGAGGCTGCGGACATGGATGGCGACACCAAGACACACCAGGCGCATGAAGCAGCTACGCCCTATGATGGGCCGCCGGATTATCGCCAGGTCGGCCGGCACGGCGTGTTTCCCGTGCTGTCGCATGACGAGATGGAGCGGCTGAATTTTCTGGCGCTGATGAACCGTCATCTGGCCAGCCGGGTGATGCCCTATGTGCGGTCGTCGTGGGAGGCTCGCGGCGCGCCGGCATTCCAGGCCGCCAATGGCCGCCCCCCGGCGGATCGGCACGAAGTCCGCCGCGCGCTGTTGAACGAACCCGCTTTCCGCAGCTGGTCCGCCTTGCGCCGGATGACGATGGAGCAACGCCAGCAGGCCGGCCGCTGGGTAACCTTGCGCCAGGCCGAAGACCTTGCCGCCAGAACCCAGGCGCTCACCGCCGATGATCCGCGCCTGTCGCTCGATCCGGGCCTGGCCATTCCGCGCTACGTCGCGGCCATCGATAATCACTGCATGCCCGGCAGCTATCATACCGAAAACTTCCCCGGCGACGTCTCCGGCGCGGCCAATTACGACCACGGGCTCTTCGCCACCACCGGCGGCCAGCTCGGCCGATTCACCGATGGCGGCGGCCGTGGCGTGGTGCAATGGATGGCCCGCCACATGCCGGATTTCCGGCCCAAGCGGATTCTGGAGATCGGCACCACGGTCGGGCACAGCCTGCTGCCGATCGCCGCCGCCTATCCGGATGCGGAGGTGATCGCCGTCGATGTCGGGGCGCCGGTGCTGCGCTATGCGCTGGCGCGCGCCAAATCGCTGGGCATCGATAATCTCCGCGTCATCCAGGCGGACGCTACAAACCTGGCGATGTTTGCCGATGCGAGCTTCGACTGGGTGCAGTCCACCATGTTCCTGCACGAAGTATCGGGGCCGGCAATGCGCGCCATCTTCGCCGAAAACCACCGGCTGCTGCGCCCAGGCGGCATCATGCTGCATGTCGAACAGCCGCAATACAGCGCCGGGATGCCGTTATTCGAACAGGCGATGCGCGACTGGGATGCGTTCTATAACAACGAGCCCTTCTGGAGTACGATGCACGGCCTGGATCTCGACGGGTTTGTCGTCGAAGTGGGCTTCGCGCGCGAAAACCTGCTGCATGGCGGGGTCACCGCCGTGGTGGACAAATCGGTGTTCCCCGATGCCGCGGATGATGAAGGGGAAGATTTCGGCCGCAAGGCCGCATGGCACATCGTGGGCGCCGTGCGATGAGCATTGCAGATGCGCTGGCCCATGCCTCGGCCAAACCCGCCGGCAAGCGCCCCTATTTCCTGGCGCCGGAAACCGAACGCGTGTTGGCCATCACCATGGCGGTGGTGCAGGAGCTCTCCGTCGCCCGCACCCGCATCGATACGCTGGAACGCGTGCTCGAACGGCAAGGGGTTCTGAACCGCGCCGATATCGAGAGCTTTGCGCCCACCAAAGCCGAAGCTGCCGAGCGCGGCGCCTGGGTTCAGGAATATCTCGTCCGGGTATTGCGCATCATCCAGCAGGAGGGCGAAGCCGCCGCCGCCGGGGCAGAACTGGCATCCGAGGAACTGGCCTCAGAGCTGGCGGATTAACGCTGGCTATCTTGAGATGGGCGCCCGCTATTGCAGCTCGACCACTACCTTGCCCATGGATTGACCGGATAGCAGCCGTTCCACCGCATCATACACCTGGTCCAGCCCATGGAACGGCACGGTATCGAACGTCACCCGCAAGGCGCCTGCCGCCTGCAGGGCAAACAATCTTCCGCGCGCTTCCGGCCACAACTCGGGCAGCAGGCCATTCATGAAGCCGCGCACCGAGGCGGCCTTGTAATACAGCTTATGGACAATGCGTGGCGCGGTAATCACCTCCGGCCGCCCCTCCAGATCCTGCGCCGCCCCGCCCGCAACCAAACGGCCATGCACCGCCAGATTGTCCAGAAACGCGTCGAAGATGGCGCCGCCCACCGTGTCGATGGCCACATCGATCGCATCGGGATACTCTGCCGCCAGCACCGCAGCGACATCCTCGCCGCGGTAATCGATCACCCGGTCCGCCCCCAGCCCGCGCACGAACGCCGCCTTCTCCACGCCCCCGCACACCGCCACTACATGGCAGCCGCGTAGCTTGGCTAATTGCACGATCAGATGACCAAGCCCGCCCGCCGCGGCCGAGACCGCCACAGTCTCCCCATCGCGAAGCTGGCCCACATGCTCCAATGCCAGCAAGGCCGAAACACCGGTAGAAGCCAGCGCCAGCCAGACGCGGTCAGTGCTCGGTGCGCCGGTGAATTGGCTGGCCGGCCCCACATTGCACTCGCGATAGCCGCCGGTGAAACGGGTGGTGATCGCGGCATCGCCGATGCTGAAATCCACGCCCGGCCCCACCGCCGTAACAACGCCGATCGCCTCCACGCCAGTCAGCGTCGGCGGCTTGATCTTCACATAATCCACTGCATTCCGGGCGATCTGGGTGTCGAAAATGCCATTCACCCCGCACCACAGATTCCGCACCGCGATCTCGCCGGGTCCTGGTGCCCGTTCCTCCAGGCGCACAATGTCGGTGGCCGCGCGGAAGCTGCCGGCAAAGCGCTCAAGTCGGATGGCGCGCGGCCCGGCTCCGCTCATTCGCGACGATCCGGTGCCGTATTCAGCCCCAGCACACCAGGATTGAGCGCGCCGGCTGGATCGAGGGTGGCTTTCAGCGTCTCAACCAGATCCCAGGCCACCGGGTCCAGGGTCTGCCGGTAGGGATAGGTGCGGCCGATCTGGAAATGCGCGCAGCCGAATTGGGTGAACACCGCCAGCACCTGCCGCCGTGCCTCGATCACCAGCGCGGTGGCCTCCGGATTGGCGGGCAGGGTCGGCAGACGCGCCATATGGGCGGGCTCCACCGCCACGTCGTGCACAGCAAACCGCTCCTCCGGCCAATAAAATACCGGCTCTACGGTGATGGCGTTGGTCTCCAGATGGGTAAACAAATAGCCGGTACTCACCCCCGCCTGGGCGAACCGATCGGCCAGACCGGCGAACACGGCCTGAATGGCGGTGAACAGCGCCGGTGCCTGCGACAAGGCCACATGGCCGTGGATCGGCGCCCAGCGTTCACCGGCCGGGCCGAGCACGCTATTCAGCGGCGGAAAAGGCTGTGCCCGGATCACCCGCGCAATCGTATCCTCGATCGGCTGGCCGCCTTCGGCCAGCGCAATCCGTCGCGCGGCCGCGACATCTTCCGCAACACCGGCCGCCGAGCGGCCTTCGAACACCAGGTGCAGCGGGTAGCCGTCCTCCGGGATAAACGAACGGCCACCTTTCACCACGCGCAACGCCGCCAACGCGCCGGCCAGCCAGGATTTCTGCCGTGCCACCACCGCACCCAGCGTTTTCACATCGCCGGCCAGCGAGGCGCGCTTCATCCGCACGCGGGTGAGCCCAGGATCGAAGGCACAGCTCTCGCTGGCCAAGCCCGCGCGCGCCACGTCGGCCAGCGCCCGCAGCATCGCCTCGCCCGACGGGAAGGAGAACGAGGCAAAGCCTTCATGCGCCGGCGCACGCATCAGCCGCAGGGTGATTTCCGCCTTGATGCCGAACACCCCGCAATCGCCGCAAAACAGCCCGGCGAGATCGGGGCCGTAATGGCGGTAGAATGGCAGAAAGCTGCCCGGATCGGCCGGGTCTGGCCGCCGTGCCCCTGTGCGCAGCACCCGCCCATCCGCCAGGGCCACCGTCAACGCCACCACGCTCTCGCTGGAGGTACCGTAATGGCCGGCGCCGAACATGGCATTCAGCTGCGACAACCCGCCGCCGATGGTGGATACCAGCCCCGACATCGGCCCCCAGAACGGCGTGCGCAACCCGAGCGGCGCCAGCGCCGCGTTCAGCGCCGACCAGCTGCAGCCCGCCTCCACCGTCACCACCATGTCATCGGCGCGGATCGCCAGGATGCGATTCATCCGCGACATATCCAGGCTGATGGTATTCGGCCCGGCCGGCACGTAGCCGCCGGTATAGCTCATCCCGGCGCCACGTGGCGCCACGTTGAACCCCGCATCATGGATTGCCGCCAGGCTGTGCGACAATTCCTCCAGCCCGGCCGGTGCCACAATCAGTGCGGCCGTAGCCGCACCGCGCGACCAGATATCGGCGCTATGCAAACCCAGGCTCGCCGCATCGTCATGCACATGATCGGGCCCGACAATGGCGGCCAGAACTCTGCGCAGGGCCGGCAGGCCAGGCGCGATGTTGGACAGGTCGTCCGGAATGGGGAGGCTCCTCACTGGGGGATAAGCGGCGTTGCCAGCCTGGAGCATGATCGCTCTAGGCTGGCTTCAACCGCGATAAACATGCTCGCAAAAACAACGGCCAGAGCGTGATCTGTTGGTTGATTTCATGTCAACCTCAACCGGTCACGCTCTAGCCGAATGGGAACGAACGTTAGCAAGGCCAGCCGTGCTGATCACGTCCGGGCCGGTGATGGCAAGGCCGCTGCTCGCAAGGCGGGAGACTGGTCCCGGCGTGATGGGCGAAGCGGACCGGGCCGACCGCATATCCAGCCTGCGCCGCAACTCAGCCTTTCTGGCCTGGGAGAGATGGGTGGGGATATAGGCGGCCAAAGCCAGTGGCGCACCTGAGAGATCCTTGCCCAATGGATAGGCGATGATCTCGGTGCCGCTGCAATCAGGATGCCCGCCTGCCAGGCAGCCGGCCCGGCGAACCGCGTCGATCCGATCCAGTGTCCCGCTGGCCTCGATCCGCGTGCGCGCGCCGCATTCCCGAAGCCAAAGCTGCGTGTCGCGAATGATCCCGCGCACCGCCTCCTCTTCCATCTGGGCAAGGATAACCAGGCCAGGCACCGAATTGACCAGTGCCGCGCCCACCGCCTTCGGCGGGCCAGCAACCGCAGGGTGCGTGCCCGGCAGCGTCACCAATGTGTTCACGAACAGCGACACGCGCGAGACCAGCGCCACAGTATAGCCGGTGTCACGACGCAAGCGCTCCATCATCCTGTCCAACCGCCCCGGCTCGGTGGCGGCGGGGCTGAGCCAGCTGGACATGGTAAACAATTTTGATGTCGGAAAGAACCGCATGGTTCTCGAATCCATGCTGAGATACCCCATATCGCGCAGCGTATATAGCACGGCCACAATGCTGGAATGCGGCGCATTCAGGCTGCGGCTGATGTCGCTGGCGGAGGCGGGAAGCTGGGTCTGCTGGAACAGCTCCATGATGGCAAAAGCGCGCCCGACCGACCTGCTGACCGATATCTTCATGCCGCCTCATCTACACAGGGTTTTTCCAGCCGCAGAGGCCGATCACCGGAGTGTCCGCAATGCGGTACTGCGATCATTGCAACAGCCCCAGGCGCACACTGAGAGTCCGGCTCTCCCACGCCGCAAGATCTCAATATAGCCGTAAGGCATCGTCTGCAAATAAGTGCGTCGGCACGCCGACAAAGATGCCGCTTCAAACAAAAGCTTAGGGCCCGTTCGGCCCCGTAAAACCGATTCGGTTAATGTCGAACGGGCCCTAAGCAGGAAGAAGGAGAAACGAATTTACCCTGCCTGCTCTGCCCGCCTTGGCGCAGGGAGATGCGGTTGTCCAGCCGGATACAAGCCGCGCGCCGATAGCCGCATGTCGGACACCGCGCAGAAACCGGAGTTTCCGGCAGCGAATATCTGGTTTGCTGATCAGCCACGGTACGAGAGAGATGTTTCGTTGATATGCGAGGGGGGCGCATGGACTTGCGGTTATAGGGTGCCACCCCATACTCGTGCCGTGACGATGCCAGTACGCACGATCGACGCACACATACGCACATTGTCTCTCATCCTCATTCCTCCCGTCATTGAAACGCCCAGATCGGCCCTACCCGTAGGGTGGGCTTCAGCCCACCACGCCCGAGCGCCGCAAAATGAACGCCTCGCGCCACTGGTTTCCATCAGGAACATCCAAGGTTATTGCCGATGCTGAAGATGGAACGGCGCTTCGTTGAAGTGGCCGGGCGGCGCGTTCACTATCGCCGCATCGGCGAAGGCCCGCCGGTGGTGATGTTGCATGCCTCTCCGGCCAATTCCGAAATGCTGGTCAACCACATGCGCGCCGCATCCGGCGATTTCACCTGCTTCGCCTTGGATACACCCGGCTTTGGCGAGTCCGACGCGTTGCCCGGCGAAACCCTCAGCGCCGCCGATCTGGCGGCAGCGACGGCCGCCGCGATGCAGGCTCTTGGCCTGCCACCCTGCCCGGTGTTCGGCACCCATTCTGGGGCGATCATCGCGCTTGAACTCGGGGTCGCCTGGCCAGACCGCGTCACCGGCCTGGTCTTGGAAGGCCTGCCCATCTTCACCACGCCGGAGATGGAAGCATTGCTCGACGGCTTTTTTGTCGACGCCGACTGCGATCCATTGGCCGCCCATTTCACCCGCATCTGGATGCGCTTTCGCGATCAGTTCACTTGGTTTCCCTGGCAGTCGCGTGATGCGGCCGCGCTGAACCCCATCGACCGGCCCGATCCCGAGTCGATCCAGCATTGGGTCATGATGTATTATCGCGCTTTCCGGAAATACATGCCCGCCTATCGCGCTATGCTCACCTATGGGCAGGCTTCGATTCCGGCTGCCGAAAAACTCGCCCTGCCCGCGGCGTTCCTGGCGACCGAGGAGGATATGCTGTTCAGCCATCTGGATCGGCTGCCCCCGCTCAAGCCGAACCAGACAATTATCCGCCTGCCATCGGGTAACGAGGCGAAATACAGCGCCATTGTCGGCTTGCTGTGCAGCATGCCACCGTCGCCGCCAGCGCGTATGCCCAGTCCCGTAGGGCTCGTCGGGTCCGATCCGGCGGTGCAGTTTCTCGATAGCGAGGATGGCCAGCTCTTCATCCGCTGCTTCGGCAATCGTGAAAACCCCGCCCTCTTCCTGTTGCACGATGCGCCAGGCACCGGCCTCGCCCTGCAAGACATTGCGCGCAGCCTGGCGGATATGGCCTATGTCATCCTCCCCGATCTGCCCGCCAACGGTGAATCCGATGCACCGGATGAGAGCCGAACGATGCTGGAGGCCGCCGCCGATGCGGTGAGCGCAATCGCCGATACTCTGGCACTCGATAGCTTTACCCTGGCGGCGATCGGCTGCGGATGCGCGGTCGCCGCCCTGTTCGCGCTGCGCGAAGATCCCCGCCTGACAACTCTGCTGTTGCAGGATGTGCCGGTGCCGGACGAGGCAATTGCGGAGTCCATCGCGCCTGATATCCCGCTATCGCCGGAAGGCGCCCACTGGTTGAAAATGTGGCTGATGGTCAGGGACAGCCAGATCTACCGCCCCTGGTACGACGGCCGGGTGGCGGCACAGCGCGCGGTCCAGGGCAATTTCGATGCCGATTGGCTGCACGACCAGAGTGTCGCGCTGATGAAGTCACGCCCGCATTATCACCGCCTGCCCCGCGCGGCGTATGGCGTAGACACCGCCAGATTACTGGCGCGGGCGAAGCTGCCGGTTCATCAGATCGAAGGCGGCGGGCTGCCGGCGCTGATGAATGCCGTTACGGCGTTAATTCGGACGTGATCGAGAGCCGGCCAAGGTCTTTGGCATCGGCGCGCAGCCTGGCATTGAACGCGGTGTTAATCCGGGCGGTCAGCCGGTGCAATTCCGGCACGTAATCCGATTGCAACTGGCCGATCTGCATCGCCGATTTCACATAGCGCATCACCATGCCGCCAATCGGCACGCCGTTGATCAGCAGCGGCACGCCGATTCCGCCTTCGCGGTAAGCCGCATATTCGCGCGTGCAGTAGCCCTCTTCCCTAACCCGTTCGAGCAACACTTCCAGCCGCTTGCGGTCCCGCGCAAGCCGCTGCCGCGGGTCTGAGGATTGCCGGGCAACCGCGATCACTTTTTCGCGCTCAGCCTCGTCGCAATAGGCCAGGTAACAATAGCCTGCCGGTGCATGCAGGATGGGTACATTGAACCCCACCATATACCGATCGATCGCGCGCGGATTCTCATAATCCGTGGTGATGCGTACAGTCATGTCGCTTGCCACCGGCGTTGCCAGCGCAAGCGGCCAGCCGAGCATCTGCCCCAGCTCGCGGATCAGCGGCTTGGCAAGCTCTACCGCCAGATCGAGATCGCTGAATCCGGCAGCAAGATTGCGCACATGGCTGGTCAGCCGGTAGATCGTGCTGTGGTCCTGCTTCTCGACATAGCCCTCGGCTGCCAAGGTCTCCAGCAGCCGATATGCCGTTGGTCGCGGCACGCCAACCAACGTGGCGATGTCGGTGACTGTTGCTTCGCCACGCGCATTCAATACGACGAGCGCGCGAAGCGCTTTTTTGAGCGACTTGACTTCCTGTCGGCTGTCCATGGCACCGCCCCGAACGTCTAGAGCCGAGTATGTCCTAACTCTGGGTCAAATTGCCACAAAAATGTCGCCAAACCGGGGTTCCACGGGAATTAAACCATCAGCCCCGGCAAAAATGACGCGCTTTGTTCCCCCGTAGGGCGGGCTTCAGCCCAGCTCGGCCATCTCGCTTACGCCGCCCGAACGCCTGACCACGCTCCAGGCCGATCGCAAATCAGGGGCACCCCGCCTTTGTCTGGCGTGTGCCCCTGGTGTGTTGCGCGGGTTACCGGGAAGGCATTGGCCGATGTGATCGGCCAATGCCCGTTTACTCAGAAATGCAAGCCGAAGGTGAAGGCGAAGGTGCGGCCCGGCGGCAGGTTGACCACCGGAATGCCCTGGAAAGCTTCGAGGGTCACTTCGTATTGGAAGTTCACCGGCACGCGATTGTCGGTGATGTTCTTTACATAGGCGCCAATGCTGTAAGGCCCACGCGAGATGCCGGTATAGAAATCGAGGTTGCTGGACGGCCCGATGCTGTTGATCGCAGCAGGGTCGGCCGATTCCGAGGCATGGTAACTATAGTTGACGCGTGCATAGCCCTTGTAGATATCAGCCAGCACGTAATCGTATTCGCCCGTCAGTGTCAGGGTAATCTTGGGTGAATACGGCACGGCGTTGCCGGCGATCGGGATTTCCTGATGCGGGCCGACGGTGACCAATGTCTTGGCGCAGCTTGGCAGCTGTACGCAGTAGGTTGTGTCGGCGAGATCGAATGCCCCGTTGTTGAAGGTGGGATCGTTATAATCGAAGCCCAGTGTGACCGTGGTATTGTCGGTCGGCTTGCCGCTTGCATCGACTTCGAAGCCGGTGTTGGAGGAGGCACCGAAATTCTTGATCACCGTCGCAGCGTTTTTCGGGTCGGAGGAAGGTCCGTAGGCCTGGGTGTTCTTGGTATCGATATGGTAGGCGGCCACGTTGAAGCGCAGGCGATTCTCATACCAGCTTGTTTTGGCGCCGCCTTCATAGCTGAGATCGGATTCCGGCCCGAACGCCTCGTCGGCCACCACGGTGGAGGCGCCGTTGAAGCCGCCCGGCTTGCTGCCGTTGCCGAACGCGAAATACAGTGTGGCATTCGGGATCGGCAGCCAGCCGATTGAATCGTTGTTGTTGAAATACTGGTTGGTCTGGCTGATATGCGGCCCGAGTGGATCGAGCACCTTGGGCCCGTCATATTGGTTCTCTACAGCGACGAATTGCTGCAGCATGTCGGTGTAGCGGTACTCGCCCGATACCGTCAGATTGGGCAGGATATCGAACTCGCCATTGGCGAAGAGCGATGATTCTACCGTCAACTGATGCGCGACGTTGATGTCTTTGCCTTCGGCGCCGGTCGGTGTCTCCCATACCGGCAACAGGCCGAAGCCGCCGCCAAGTGCATCACCGGCCGGAATATTGTAGGTGGAGAGGCTGGCCGAGGAGATCACGATACGCCGCTCGCGGTAGTAATAGCCACCAGCGCCATAGCGCAGCCGCTGATCCTGCGGCGAGGAGTAGCGCAGCTCCTCGCTGAAATTGCCGGTGTCGTTTGCGCCACCGTAATAGCCATATTCGTTCACGTATTTGCCGGTCGGCGCGCCGGTTGCGGCGTTGACCAATGGATAGGGCCGGCCGCAGCAGCTGGCATCGAAAATGCCAAATTGCTGCTGATCGATCTGGGTGGCGCCGGTGACGGAATCGATCTTGCCCCAGTCATATATGGCGGTATTGCGCATCGATCCGAAGAAGGTGCGGCGTTCATTGCCCGGGTTGCCGGCGGCCGGGTTGTTGCCGACATCGACATGGCTGCCGCTCGGCAGCCGTCCGCAATACAGCCCGAATACGCCGCCACCGGTGATATCGCCGCAATTGGCCGGGATGGCTTCGTTCGGATCGTTGTTGAACGAATCATAGCCATAATAGCCGTCGATATGGGTCGAGAGATTCTCGGTCCAGTTGAAATCCAGCAGCCCGCCAAAATCCTTCTTCACATCGCCACCGGCCTTCGCGCCGGAGGTCGGGTCGGCGAAGGTGCCGTCAAAACTGTCGAACTGGCCAAACAATTTGCCCAGAACCTTGTCGCCATACAGCGATCCGCTGACATTGCCGACCAGCTGTTCCTTGCCGTAATCACCAACGGTGTATTCCAGATTGGCATGCGGCGTGGTGGTTGGGCGTTCGATGATATAGTTGATCACGCCTGTGTAGGCGTCTCGGCCATAGAGCGCGCTGACCGGACCCTTGATCACTTCAACCTGCGACAGCCCCGCGGCGCCGATTTCAATAGCTGCTGGTTCGCGCAGATACACGCCGTCGAGGAAGGTAGCGACGTCTGGCACGTTCACGCCATAGGTCAGGTCGGTAATGCCGCGAATGGTGATGGAGGTGCCGACTTCGGAGCCGTAATCGACCACGTTGATGCCCGGGGTGAGGAAGCCGATATCATCCAGGTTCTGCACATGCGATTGCTGCAAGGTCTGCTTGGAAATCGCGGTGATCGACAAAGGCACCTTCTGCAGCGACTCGCTTTTCTTTCGGGCGGTCACGGTAATCGTCTCCAGCCCGCCGCCAGGGGTTGCCGACGTGCCTGCCGGCGCCGCCGCCGCAGGCGCGGTCTGCGCCCGAACCGAAGGTATCAGGCAGAAACTGGACAACCCCAGCGCGGTTCCGATCAGCCATGCACGATACGACGTTCTACACATGATCCCAAACCCCCATAACCATTCCGAGCAGATCGCCACCAGTCGCCGATCCAAAAAGGTGGCGAGAGCGGGCGCGATTCCATCCAGTGCCGACGTTAGATGCGTTTCAGACATTACTTTAAGTGGTCTGTGCCGAATGTCCGCCATGTGGACGTGGCCGAAACGGCCCGCGCCCCCATCTGAAAGACGTTTGCCTGTTCTCTGGTCCGCACGACCTCCTGAGTCGTGTGGCGGATAAGCGAAGCGCCATCCGCCACCTTCTGTGCAGAAATGAGGATAGCGAAAGGCGCAGCCACGCCACCGCAGGGTGGATGCAATTCACCACTGCGCAGCCCGTGCAGGGCCACTGAGCAGGCCCGCCCAACTTTATCTCCGCTGGCCTCGGTTACGGGGCGGCCAGGCCCAAAGACCCCGGGTTCATCAATCCGTTGGGGTCCAGTACCGCCTTGATCTGTTCCAGCAGGGTGCGGAAGCTTGGCTGGCGGCTTTCCAGATAGCGGTAGGTCTTGCCGATCTGCAGATGAACGCAGCCTTGCTCCATCCAGAACCGTGTCAGGTCCTCGCGCAGCCGCCGCATGGCAGCTTCCGCCGCCTTGTTGGGTGGCAGAACCGGCAGGCGTTTCAAATGCGCCGGCGCGATCATCCGCTCATGATAGGCCTCTCGCGCATCGGGCCAGTAGAGCATCGGCTCGACCAGGATCGCATTGGTCGAAATGGCGAAGGGCACGAAACCCCATTCTATGCCATGCTCCCGCAGCATCTCCGCACGCGCGGCAAAAAAAGCGACCAGCGCATCCACCAGTGCCACTGCCCTGGAATGTGGCACAATCCCATGGCTTGGCGCCCAGCGCTGGCCTTTTGGTCCCAGCAAATCGTTTGGCGGCAGGAATGGCGTGCCGCGCACCGCCTTCGGCACGGTTGGCTCGATCGCACGCCCAGCCCTGGCGATACGCCTGATTTCCGCCAGCGATGTCTCCACCGCAGCCGCACAATTGCCGTCTACCGCCACGTTCATCGCATACTGCACATCCGCCAGCGCCCGGCGCCCCTTCAGCGCCATGCGTGCACCGGCGACCAGGCCGGAGACCAGATTTCGCCCCGCTGTCACCACCCCCGCCAAGCGCTTCACATCGCGCATCAGATCGTCATCCCACAGGCGCATGCCCCAGATATAAGGATCGGCACCGTAACATTCTGCCGCCAGTCCCCGGCGTGAGATTTCCGACATCGCCGTCATCAGCTCGGCATGGCTGCCAAAGGTGAAGGCGGCGAAACCACTATGGGCCGGCGTCCGCATCAAGCGCAGCGTCGCCCGCGCCTTGAACGCCAAAGCACCTGCATCATGCAGGAACAATCCAGTCACATCGGGTCCATAATGGCGGAAGAATGGGCCAACTTCGCCCAAAGCCGCCGCCGACCCGGTGTTTACCACCGAGCCGTCTGCCAGTACCACCGTCAGGCTCAGCACCGACTCCGCGGTGGTGCCGTATTGAGTCGAGCCAAGAAAGATGCTGCCCTGGGAGAGGGCACCCCCAACGGTCGAAGCAAAGCCGGACATCGGGCCGAAATACGGCGTACGCAGGCCAAGCGGCTTCAGCCGGTCATAGAGCGATTTCCATGTGGCACCGCATTCCACCGTCACATACATGTCGGTTTCATTCACCTCCACAATGCGGTCCAGCCGCTGCATGTCGATGATCGCCGATCCCGGTTGCACCGGCAGGAATCCCCCCGTGTAGGAAAGTCCACCGCCGCGCGGGATCACCGCCAGCCCCTGGCTGGTGCAGAGTTTCACCGCCTGCGCCAGTTCATCCAGGCTGCCTGGCCGCACCACCAGCGCCGCATCCACATCGGCCCGCCGGTAGACATCGGTGGAATAGAAAGAGAGGTCGTCTGCCTCCAAGATAACATTCGCCTCTCCCAGCAGTGCAATCAGCGCGTCCACCGGCAGGGTCTTTCCCATCGTATAACTCAGCGAATTCATGGTCGTCTTGACATCAATGGTTTCTTGCTTCGTTCCGAAAACGCTGGCCGCGACAGTATCGCAAGGCGAGTTTTGGGTGGCCGCCCGCGTGGCGTCACCCGGCAGAAGGGCAATGTCCGCAATACGGCCAGCGCCGCGCCAAGGCGTAACGGCGCGTGGGTTTTAGCCCAAGCGCCCGGCGCCGTAGCCGGACTCCCGGCAGAGAAGCCAAATAGATGCTTCCCACTATGCCCGTCTCCGCAATAGCGTGTGAAATCTGGCAAGGGGGACAAATATGAACCACGCCGCGCAACAAACCGCCGCCCACGCACCGCCCATCGTCAGCCTCGCTGGCATGCGCTCGGCCGATCCTGCTGCACGGGCCATCGTTGCAGCGGCGTTTCGCGCGGCCTGCCTGGATAAGGGATTCCTCTACATCGTCGATCACGGCATCGCCCCGGAGGTGATGGAGTCGATCTTCCGCCAGACAAAGCGCTTTTTCGATTTGCCGATGGAGCAGAAGCTGGAGCTGGACATGGCCAAATCCAGCTGCAATCGCGGCTATGAGAAGCTGCGAGGCCAGGTTCTGGAGCCGGGCATGCCGGCCGACCTCAAGGAAGGCTTCTATATCGGCACCGATTTGCCACCGGATGATCCGCGCGTGGTGGCAGGGTTTTTCAACCACGGCCCGAATCTCTGGCCCGCCGATCTGCCTGGCTGGCGCGAGACGATGGAGGGGTATTTTGCCCAGATGAGCGAGCTGTGCCGGCTGACCATGCGCGCCCTGGCGCTCTCGCTCGATCTGCCGGAAGACTATTTCGAGCCGTTCTGCGACGACCCGCAAGCCACATTGCGGCTGCTGCATTATCCGCCGCAGCCGGGCAACGCCTTGCCTGGCGAAAAGGGCTGCGGCGCCCACACCGATTTCGGTGCCCTTACCTTTCTGCTGCAGGACGGCGTGGGTGGGTTGCAGGTATGGGACGAGCATGTGGGCTGGATCGAAGCGCCACCGGTGCCGGGCGCCTTCGTGCTCAATCTCGGCGACCTGATCGCCCGCTGGACCAATAACCGCTACCGCTCCACCCTGCATCGGGTGATCAACCGGTCGGGCCAGGAACGCTATTCGGTACCCTTCTTTTACACCGGCAGGGCAGACCATGATGTAACCTGCCTGCCCTGTTGCCTGGGCCCAGGCGAAACACCGAAATACCAGCCGACCACCGCCCTCGGCCATCTGCAGGAAATGTATCACCGCACCTACAAGGCGGCATAAGCGGAGTGACGGCCGACCTGTTGCTGATTCATGGTGCCTGGCAAGGCGCCTGGGCCTGGGATGCGCTGATCCCGGAACTGACCACCCTCGGTTGGCGCTGCCATGCAATAGAGCTTCCGGAGAACGGCCAGCCCTGCGCCCCGCCTGGCCCTGCGTCGCTCGCCGCCTATGTGGCGCATTGCGCATCGGTGATGCCGGCACGGGTGATCGTCATCGGGCATAGCGGCGCCGGCGTCATCGCCTCCCAGCTTGCCGAGGCATGTCCTGACCGCGTCGCCTGCGTGGTCTATCTCACCGGCATGATGCTGCCGAGCGGGATGGGCTTCGCCGATCTGGTCCGCGAGGTGGCCAAAGAGGTGCCGGCGGCCGATGGCATCGGGCCGTATTTGCAGTGGTCGGAGGATGGGCTGTTCAGCCTCGTGCCACCACAGGCCGCGCTGGACATCTTTCTCCAGGATTGTCCGCCCGCTGCGGCGGCGCGCGCGGCGGCGCGACTCACCAGGCAGCGCGAAACCGCACGTGCATTGGTGGCGAGCCTGACACCGGAACGATTTGGGCGCGTGCCGCGCATCTATGTGGAAGCAACGCAAGATCGCAGCGTCGTGCCGGCCGTGCAGCGCCGTATGCAGGCCTTGGTGCCCGGTGCCACAATCCTGTCGATCGCTGCGGGCCACGCGCCGCAGCTCGCCCAGCCCGCCTCACTTGCCCGTCTGCTCGATGGCGCTCTCACCGTATTTCGCGAGGCCGAGTCGTAAGCGCATGGAACAACCGAAATCCGTTCACCCCGTCGACCAGCTTGTGCCGCTCGCCACCCTGGTTCCGTTGGCGTTCCAGCACGTGCTGGTCATGTATGCGGGGGCGGTGGCCGTGCCGCTGGTCATCGGTCGTACTCTTCATCTTCCGCCCGACCAGGTGGCGTTCCTGATCAGCGCCGATCTGTTTGCCAGCGGGCTCGCCACCATCGTGCAGAGCCTGGGGTTTCGCGGCGTCGGCCTGCGCATGCCGGTGATGATGGGGGTCACCTTCGCCTCTGTCGGGCCGATCCTGTCGATGGCGGCCTCACCGGAGATCGGGCTGGTCGGCGTCTACGGCGCGGTGATCGGCGCAGGGATATTCGGCGTGATCATCGCCCCGTTCATCAGCCGGCTGTTGCCTTTGTTCCCGCCCATCGTCACCGGAACCATCATCCTGGTCACCGGCCTGTCGCTTATGCGGGTCGGTGTGGATTGGGCGGGTGGCGGCGTGCAAAGCCTTACCAAAATGGTCGACGGCACGATGATCACCACGCCAAATCCTGCCTTTGGCCAAGTCTCCGGTTTGGCCATCGCGCTATGTGTGCTGATCGTGATTCTGTCGCTGATCAAATGGGGCAGCGCGTTTGTCGCCAGTGTGGCCGTGCTGCTCGGCATCTGTGCCGGCGCCGTGCTCGCGGCCACACTCGGAAACATGCATTTCGAAAAACTCGCAGCTGCCCCCTGGTTCGATGTGGTACTGCCGTTTCATTTCGGGCTGCCGCAATTTCACCCGATCCCGATCGTTACCATGTGCATCGTGATGGTGGTGGTCATGATCGAATCGCTGGGCATGTTTCTGGCGCTCGGCGAGATCACCGGCAAGCCCATCGACCAGGCGGCCCTCACAAGCGGCCTGCGCGCCGACGGCGTGGGCACCATACTGGGCGGTATCTTCAACACCTTTCCCTATACCTCGTTCTCGCAAAATGTCGGGCTGGTCGGCGTCACCGGCATCCGCTCGCGCTGGATCACCGTGGCTGGCGGCGCCATCATGATCCTGCTTGGCTTGCTGCCGAAAATGGCCGCGCTGGTGGAAGCGGTGCCGGAGGTTGTGCTCGGCGGTGCCGGGCTGGTGATGTTCGGCATGGTCGCGGCGACCGGTGCGCGCATACTGGCCGGGGTGGATTTCACCACCAAGGAGCATAATCTCATCGTCGTCGCCGTATCGATCGGCTTCGGGATGATTCCCCTCGTTGCACCAGCCTTTTTTCACAACTTGCCGAAACAGCTGCTGCCACTGCTCGACTCGGGAATCCTGCTCGCAGCCCTCGCTTCGGTGGCCCTTAATCTGGTGTTCAACGGTGCGGGCGGCGCAGAGCATTAAGGCATCGTCGGCACATAAGTGCGTCGGCACGCCGACAAAGATGCCGCTTCAAACAAAGGCGCGAGGGCCCGTTCGACCCCGTGACCCGATTCGGTTAATGTCGAACGGGCCCTAATCCTACTGAGTCGCAAAAATATGGCATGAACGGGCTGATTTTCCTTGGCCCGGCGCCGGTGCGGTTTGGTAGCAGTGAAGATTCGAGCTTTCCTGGAGGGAGAGGATGGATCTTCACGATAGC
>Ga0116229_10003850_pt1 | contig 24667 bp, 10 predicted proteins | sample S1TSphgellanicum_3_FD_87313 | JGI IMG/M metagenome (GOLD analysis project Ga0116229, IMG submission 87313) | Host-associated microbial communities from peat moss isolated from Minnesota, USA - S1T2_Fc - Sphagnum magellanicum MG | ecosystem: Host-associated > Plants > Peat moss > Unclassified...
TGAACGCAAATCTTGGTAGGTACTACAAACGCCAGAAAAGCTGCAAGAAGTTCACTACTAATCTCAGCTGCTTCTAGCTAGAAGTGCGCCAGCTCGCTCTTTGAGCAAACAAGCAAGCTGAGGATTTGAGTAAATATGCAGAAGAAGAAGTTAGTTGCAGCAACAAGCTGAGAGACTGGATCACTCACAAGATGACTGACTGGCTCAATGCTCCAAGAGGGCAGAGCTTTATAGCTAGCTAGACGGCTGTAGTTCTAGCCTCAGCCAGTGCAGCAGCAAGTTTCACAAAGAGCCAACGTCATGAGTTAATCACAAGACTCATCATGGGTCATAGATCATGTACACTAGTGTAAGAAGAAGTCTAGATTCTAGAACTTGAAGGAGGAAGACGACGATCCCGCTGCGTCACTGCAAATCTAGTGCAATTGTGACCCACTAGCTAGTAGCCTAATCTTTGATTTTTTTAAAGAAGAAATCTCCAACACCACGACTTCTGAAAATTCTAGTCATGTTGTTGAAACGTTGATCACGACAAAGGGAGCCAGTAGAGATGTGCACAGTAATTACAGCTGAGGGTTTTTTCTTTTCTTTTTCCCCTTTTGGCTTTGTTTCTCGAGACGGAAATTAGCTGTAGTTGCACCTGCACCAGCTGCCCAGCTCATGATTCTAGTTTGTGTCTAATATTGCAGTAACCAGCAAGCTGCTAGCTGGGACTGATCAGATTCTGTTCAGCTCTGCCCTTCAAGGTGGAGACATTGTGATGCACCTAGAGACGAGCCAAAGTTTGCTATCCTTAACATTCTAGGGTTAATTGGAGTCCACTATAGAAACATTTCTGGCATAACTGAAGGATGCACATTTAATATGTGTCTTTTCATGTCCATGAAATGTATATTAATTTAAATTTGATATTGACATAAATAATGATGAATTATTGAACACCATATGAAAACATAAGAAAAAATAAAATAGTTTGATGTCACTGGTAGTGCACAGCAAACAAAGAGCTCACCCTTACTTACCAAAACTAAACTACGAGATTCCATTGAGTTATTCTGCAAAACCTGGGGCTGGAACACAATAGAGATATCCTGAAAGTCACCCAGTTTTCGCCCTACCTTTGAACCTCCTTTCACCCCCAAAACCCTCTTTCAGTGGTATCCGCAAAGTAAGGAAATTTTTATTAAATCTGGGTTTGAAATGCTCTAATATGCATCTAGTTGCTCAGGCATTGCTTGGGTGAACCAGCACCCACGCTAGTGGTACCGTCTGAGAAACCAGTGTTGGTTTGGTATCTAATTTGATTGATTGATTGATTCACGTTTAAACATACCAGTATGGCCACTATGGTTCTGGTATTGGGTTCTTTTTTGAAAACTTTTGATGAGTGCCAGCATAGGGTATTGGGTCTTTTTTAGAACTTTCATACCAACGTGGTCCTTTGTCCAAGACAGATTTCTTGCTGACTAGCTATGAAGCAAACCTATGTACGTCCAGTATTCAAACTGCATAAAGCTGAACAAAGCTGGGATCGTGAATCTCAGGTCCCTAACAGGCTGGTACTGGCATGAGGCGAGAATATTTAGTGCGTCAAGTCTTAACCTGTGTTGGTATAGTGTCGACTATGATTCACGTCAAATGAAGCAGCAGTGTTGGGTGGGTACCTGGTTTTGTGGATTGGAAATGTGGGTTTTTATTTCAATGAGAAAACAATCAAAACTAGAATGGGGTCTGATTCTAGGAACTGGTCCTAAAATCAGAATCAGATTTTATTTTATTTTATTTTATGTTATGTTGAAGAATTGGACATGGAACCAGATATTGACTGTCAAAAATGAGTCACTAATCATGATTTTACCCTCTACCAACAAGGATTTTAGGATTAATGTATACAATATACACAAATATATTGGATCTATGGAATAAGCTTGCGCTTAGGGATGAATAGACACTTCAATAAATTGACATTTAATTGTTGTAATAGCATCTTAGGTGAGAAAAAAATCATATGGTGCAAAGAAAAAATTCAATTGGTTAATGAGATTATTCAACTTGGTGCCTTCAATTGTTTTGAAGAGTTCCTAGTGAACTAGTAGTTGCATGCAAAGGAGTTGTAAAATTTAAGGAGTTTTTAAAAGGATGCATTCACTATTGGGGCACATAAAAAGAATGTCCAATTGTGAAACCATATTGAACTTCAACTTTAATTGATTTAAAAAATTAGTATAACCTACGAGTTATATCATTTTTATTGTTTTATTCAATATGAATGTACATAAGGATCAATGTGATAATATATAATCATAATTTTGATGATTATTTTTTTTTTTTAAAGGCACATTCACAATTGCGGTTCCCAAAAGAAAAAAGAAAAAAGATATCAAGATTTTTTAAAAACTAGTTTTTACAAATAACTACTATAGGGGACACATGGTTATCAACATGGGCCTTGTAATGTTGCATCAATTTTGATTTAGCCCAACATCACATTGGTTTAGGATCAACATAGGGTCAATTAGGTCAAAATAATAATTTTTATGGAGGGGTAAAAATTTCAGACCAATAGCAATTGAAATACATTTTGTCAGATTATTTTGGGGGATAAGGGTGACTAAGTATACATGGGTTTTTGATCCATATGATGATCAAAATTGAGTTGCATTGAAATAAATAAAAATTTGAAACATCAAAATGTGATTACTAAATTTTGATTGCTGTCTCAATGACCTCAAAATTTTATTTATTTTTAATTAAAATTTTTGCAACTAAAATTCAACTGTTGTATAAAGTAAGGTGTCCATAGCGACTAGGACCAAGTCCACCCTGGCCATAATTCAACAACAACCAAAATAAAATCTCAAATACAAAATTTTCACCACTTTTGAATTTTAATCACCAAAATTTAGTCACCAAATTTCAATGGTCAAAATTTTCTTTCAAATTTTATCTTTTTTTTATGACTAAAATTTGGGTCCAATCAACTTATAACCAAGAAAAAATTTAATTTATAAAAAAATCTTGATCATCAAAATGTGATGACCATCTTGATCTAATCAAAGATTCTTTTTTTTATAAATTTATCACTTAAACTAAAACAATTGATGTGGTGATGATGATTTTTCACATGTATCATTGTTGTGCATTAAAACTTTTGTTCAAACCCAAAAAAATTAAAATTAAAATTAAATAAACTTAAATCTTCTATGAAAAATTTGCATGATTTTTGGCATGATTATTTCCCACACATGTAACTTACATTTCAAGTTACAAATTTTAAGCTCTATAAATAGAAACAATCAACCAAATGGTTAATAAAAATAGTCCTTTTCCTTACAACCCCAAAAATTGAATTTTCTTGCTTTCAAAATATTTTTATGATTTATAATATAATCAAATGCATGTAATGAACATGATCAAACATAGATACAAACATTATTTATTTATAAAAAAAAACATTGACATGAATTGCATTACTTAATGCAGTCCTTTTAATTACTTATATATAAAAATTTTATTTAAACATTTGATATAATTAGTTTTAAAAACTTAAAAAGACATTTATGTAATATCCAAAAAAAAATTATAAATTTAATATGACATCATTTTACCTATTGACATATAACAATCCACTATAAATATAGTGATATTAAAAAAGCACACAAAATTATCCTTCAAAATCTTTTTAAAATTAAACACTCCTTTTTCCAATACCCCAATCACGAACAAACCCTTAAATTTAGAAACATGGGTTTGCTTGCAATTGTCAAATTTGGGAGCAATCCAAGTTCATCAAGCCACCAAAATGGCATAACCAGTGTTGTGTGGTTAATTGAATGTATTAAAAAATCAGCAATTCTGGTTTTTTAATATTTTAGAGTTATAGAACTGCTGGTTCCATTTCTTTGAAAGAAATTCAGAATCAAAGAACCAATAGTCACCATTATTCAAATATCTTATGTTTGGTTCTATGCCTTATAACACATTATTCCCCATAGCTTTCTGCCATGCTCGAACCACCCACTAGTTACTGAAATTCTCTCTACCTTCCAAAGTGACTAGCCTATACTATATTGTGTAATGAACTGAATATTCAATCCATGTTTCCAAGAGATGATTAGGTCATGGTTTACATGGCGGGTAAATTACATGGATAAATGAAGCAAAACTCCGTTTTTTTTTATTTTTAATGTATCCACGTTGGGTATGTAATGGTTGTACATACCTCTACATTCAGGTATTGAAACAGTATATGGGGAGGATATAATATAATGGTCACAATACCTGGATGCGGAGGTGTGTAAAGATGGAAAGTGTGGAAATTATTGTTAAAGGTGACATGTTTCATTGGGGGAATTAATCGACGACATCTTTGATACTTCACAAGCAACCAAATAGAGTGAGGTTGAAAAATGCATTGTGGACATAGACTTGGTAAACAACACCCACCACCTAAAAGTGCTTTGACATTCTTAGTGTTGTTATGGCTTTAGGTGAAAAGCATGCTGCTGAAGCCTGAAATCCAGGCAAGTCCCAGAACTGGGGCTCACTCAACGCCTAATTGTGATTATAAAAAATTCAAACACATTGTTTTTATATACAACCCACGGTTTCCAATTTGTTGGAAAATCAAATAACGACCCAGAAAACCGTTAGTTCTTTCACGATACTTAACAATTTTGTAACCGTTGAACGAACTGGTGCTTCTTTGATTCTTTTTTTCTTAAATGTCGAGAACCAGCAATTATTAAAAATCAAAGAACCGTCTCACATTGGTTGATACCCCTAACTTGTAGGAACATCCTTTATGGGAAGGTTCAGGTTTTAGGTCAGGTTCTGGGGTATCTAAACTAAACAGTCAGATAAATTGGATTTGGATTTGACCTTTGCAACTGACTCTTGCTGAAATTGAAACCTAAACTTGGACGGGGATCATGATTTTATTTATTTTTTCCAATTTTGTGATGTATCTGAAGTGATGTCCATTTATAAGGTGATTTAGTCAGATTTGACTACATACTAGACATGAAATTTGACCCAAAAAAACAGAATTCTTCTATACTCTTGACTACCTACTGGAACTTATCATAAAAATTTGGTGATTTTTTTTAAAAAATTCAAAACCTGGCAAATTTTGATCTTTTTTTTCCATGAAAAATCCTTTGTATAGGTCAAAATCTTTTTTTTTCAGGCTGAAATTTGGCAAATTTTTGCAAAAATAAAAACACTGACTAGGATGGTTTCCTTTTTTAGACAAGTTCAAATTCTCTAAGTTTTAAAAAAGGGTAAGAGTCAAACCTTTCTTTTTGAGCAAATTCTTAGTTTTAATTGGTTGTACATAACAATTAAATACACAATATTTTATCTTCAGTGTTGTGTATGAGTTGGACAAATGAAGAGTAAAACATAATTTTAAATTTCAATTGAGTGAAATGTAGATGGACGGTGGAACTGAACACAATCATAAACCAGATTGGGGGTCCAATTTTTTTTGGGAAGTAAAAACCTAAAGTTTTATAAATCCCACAACTCATTCTCGAAACCACACCAAAGGGTTTCTCAAACCAAAAAAGAAAAACTTAAATCCAAGTGCTGAAGGTTAGGATTTCAAAATCAAGAACCAGACAACACAGGTCAAAACTCAACTGTATATATATGTACCATATTTCATTTGCATCCATAATACTAGGGGCATTGTAGTATTGTACCCACAAGTGACAAAAAGTCTTACATGTTGGGGACTAGTAGTTAGAGCAACTTTTGATGAGGATTAAGGAATGGCTTAACTAATTATTTGAGCTTCCAAGACACGATAGGAGAAGGGAAGGGAAGATGACAACAGGATTTGATTTCAATTGTGAGGCAAAAACACATGAAATGGCAGTAATTGATTCCTATTGTGTGTGTAAAAACCATGTGGAAGAAGAAGGGAAGATGGTGGGGTTGTACAATGTTAAGAGATACCAAAAAAAAAAAAAACAACTAAACTGTACATGCAGGCAGCCAAGCTACCAAAAAAATCTACAAAAATGTGACAATAATACCCAACAAACACTGCAAGGTAGGCTTTAAGCAGGAGTGATAACACTAAATTATTGAAATGAGCCATCTGGAAGGTCCTCTTCCAGCAAGAATTTGAATTCATGCAATCTACTAGATACCCTAGGTCTAATTATACAACATCCAACAACCAAGGGGCAAGAGAGGGAGAGAGAGACAAACACACACAATATATAACCATCTTGGCGTAGCACTTTCTTTCTTTGAATTTAGTTCATAAATTGATCAAGAACAAACAACTTGAAGATGTCAGGGGATGAACACTTATGGAAGAGCTGGCCTCCAATCAGAATCTGGTGGCTCCTTTGGCAAATAGTCCCAGAATATCACAAAACCCTACTGTGCCAGGCCTGCTTTCTAGCTGGTCCTTCAAGTTGAAAGAGATATATCAGATGTACCAATAGCTAGCTTGCCTCAAGTGGCCAAACAAAATTGCAAGCAAATCCAGTTGGCAGTGTCAGATATTGGGTGCTGCTACCCTTGAGCTTCTTCTTCTCATTGTGCTGGCTTTTCAAATCTTGTGCCCACTTAGCTTGAGCTTTGTGTGGTCCCCATTTGAGGTCTGGATCTTGAGTGGGCTATTTTTTATTGTTGTTTATTTCAGTCTACCTTCTATTGGCTGCATGACTGAACAATTTTGAAATGGGAAGGCTTGGAAGCCTCCTCCCCCGTCCCCCCACCTACCCGCCCTTCTTCCTATAATCTACAGCTCCTCTCCAACATAATATCCTTCAAATGAGGGAGTATGTGACCCAGCTGACCCACATCAGTTCACCATCCATTGAGCATCCATTGAAACCCCATTATGATTGAGTTCTTCATTGAACCACTACTGAGTCACCAGCGTTTTACATTTGTAACCCTTCATTACCACATACTTTCATCTCACATTACCTAGGGGGAGACTCTAGATATGAGCTCTATCCAAGACAAAATGTCAGTGGTTTACTATGTAGGCAGGTTATAATTCCAGTGATGAGCAATCAGAACTTTTCGAATCCTTCAAATGGTATGGTCATTCATGGACCATTTCCAAAACAATTTAAAAAATAACTACTTCATTTCTTTCTTAATAATTACTTCCTTTTCTTATTAGCTTTCTAAAATATTATCTCACACCTTTCCTAATAATTAACTTCATTTTATAACTATCTCACTTGTTTTTCTTATTCATCAACATGAATATAAAAAAACAAATTACCCTTTGTCTTTTCATGTCCATGAACTGTATATTAATTTAAATTAAATTTGACATTGAGATGAATATATGAAAACATAAGAAAAAATTCAAATAATTGATCATCATTGGTAGTGCACAACAACATGGAGCTCAAATTAGGTGAAAGCCAGTTGTGTCTATGAGGTAAGTAGATGTATGTAGATGGTTGGTACATAACTAACCATTGTGGTTAGGGAAAAGAAAGTGTTTCTTGTCCGCACTCCATCCATTCTTGCATGTTGAGCTGGTGGGTGCTGGTTCACTCTGCACCACCCAATGAGAAGGTAGGTACTGGTCAGTAAGTAGGCACCCAAACATGAATAGAAAAAGTTAAGCACTTTCCACTAAATTAAAGAGGAACTTGTCCAATGGGGGGAGAGAGATATAAAATTCTCTCATACTGCCATGTTGGTGAAGAAGAAGAAGCTCGGCACCAAATTACAAGGAACTTTTGTCAAATCTAGAGATAAGCACAAAAGTATACACTACCTTTTGACTGGGTGCATTAAACAATAGGGGAAAACAATGTGGCCTGGGTGACTGCAAATGTCAAGAAAGACAACAAAGGAGGAGCTGAACTTGTGGAGAGAATAACATAAAACGTATTAGTAAAGTGGGAGTTTGTGATCAGAGTTGAATCAAAAACCAGGCCTACAAAATTCTTAGTGTGCACACAGCTTTCTGGCCACCGCCGACGACGACCCATGTACCTAGTTTTGTAGACAAACTATCCAGCTGCTAAGGACTCCACACAAATCTCATTTTCTGTGGGGTCAGGGGAATTTGTCACCCTTTGCAACTAGTTTGACAGACAAATCTCCGGCTGCTCAGGAGTTCACCGAATCTAGCTGGTGTGGGCACTGCTGTGGGGTCTGGAGTCTGGACATAAGGTTCATATCACTTTCTTGGTAGAACATAGTAACACGGCTCTCTCCCAATGTGCTTTTTCCCCTTAATATGACTTGTAAAGACACCACCATCATGCAATATGCTCAGCTCAAGTCCGTAGTCCATACCAGCCTGGTCCTGGTACTGGGTACTTTTCAAATCTTGGATTCCAGCCTAGTCCTGCCATTGGGTCTCTTTAAAAACTTTCATACCAACCTTTTAGTACCAGGTTAGCTACTAATCTTTGACTGATTTGAGGCATGTATATACAAGTGTTGGCCAATTCTGCATTTTCTTTTGAACGAACCTTTGGTCTCAGTTTTGAAATTTTTATAAGAACTATGGAGTCTCCTGCTAAAGTTCTCATAAAATTTTGAAGCATATGAAAACCTTCAGAAAAGGTTTTAGTTGACATTCTAAACCATGGTAGTTCCTTGGGGTGATGATTTATTTTTATTTTTTTTAGAGAAGGCAGTCCGGCCTCCGAATAGGGTTTAGGGTTTTTGATTAAAATAATTTTACTTTTTTAATTGCATGAATATATAGTTTTTTATTCATAATGTGAGATTGATCATTGAAAACATTTCATAAGTTTTAATCAAGTGGCCCAAGCATCAATAGGCTATGGTTTTCTCATTACAAATTGTACTTTAAAAAAATTTAAGTATTAATCAAATGGCCCAAGCATTAATAAGCTATGATTTTTTTGTTACAAATTGCACACAAAATTGTATGTTTTCTTAACAAGCATTTTGTGTTGGATCATATCATTCCTATAATCAACAATTAACACATCTTTGTTTGTTTTTCCCCATATCAACACAATTGCATGAAAAGAAAAACTTCAAACATTGACATAACCACAATAAAAACAAAAGATTTATTGGTTGTTGCCTCCACACATCAACACAACCACAAAGGTCATCAAGTAATTGAGTTTCCACCTTCACACATCAATAGACCCCCCCAAAAGAAAAACCCTAGAAGAACTTTTGACTTCTTGCCCCCACACATCAAGATAACTAATTCAACATGCCTTAACAAAGTCCAAAAAAATTGCAAAAAACTACCCTCATGCATCGACAAAACCAACCCCAAAACTAACAATTTGAAAGTTGAACCCCCATGCAGCAAAATAACTACAACAAATCAAATCCCCATGCATTAATAGAACCACAAAAAAATATAAAACCTTTTACAAATTGAACCCCATGCATCAAGTTGTTGCCCCAAGGCCCACACATCAATAAAGCCATATGAAATATCAACTTCAACTCCAAAAATCAAATGTCAAATCCCAAAACATCAACAAAACCAAAAAAAAAAGACTTTTAACTTGCTACCCCTATGCATCAGCAAAACCCAAAACAACAAAGAAAATTTGAAAATTAGATCTTAAGCATCAACAAAAACCAAAAATCCAAAAATCCACACATCAACAAAGCAACGAAACAACAAAACCCACAAACAAAATTAAAGCACTTATAAGTTGTTACCCCAACCTATCAACCAAACCACAAAGATGCATGTTTAGGGTAACTTAACCCTTTTTCAAAACTACAACTATTTTCTTACCCACCTCATCGCAAGAAAATTACAACAAAGATTTCCTGCAATAGAAAAATCATAAAAAAGTTTTAAAACACTTGAGTTGTCATCTACTCAAATTCAATCAAAGTTCAAGTCTTTTTCAAAAACACCTTGATCTTTGCTGAACTTCTTGTGCTCCTTAATCAATGTGTCTTCACATGTGAAGAATCGATCCAATATGTTTTCCTTGGCTCCTTTACATTCAAGATGAACATCCTTAGGCTAACTTTTAATAACAAAAATGAAATGATTCAAACTATCAATTCTAAGTCGAAAGCATCGAAGATTTGTGATAACACAAAGGAAATTGAAATTTCTTTTAGTTTCAATTTGTGAACCAACTATGCCCAAGACATGACAAGCCAACAATGACACATGCGAAAATTTGACTGAATGTATTATCCATCATCCCAAGGGATTAATGGTTTCTGTTAGTCTTACACATAATCATCAAAAGATTTGCAATTCATTTTTCATTGTTGACATGATGGCATCATCAACAAAAACAAATTGCCCAAAAAAAACAATCATCATCTTCAACTATTGTTGGCTCTATTTTTGTTTTCATAGGACTCAAATGTAGGTAATTAAACCTGCAACAATAGTGAGTACACCACTTTAACATCATAGTTTGCAACAACATCATCAACAATTACATTGCCCACATAATCTCATATGAGCTTCATGTTTTTAAAGCATAGGTCCAACATGATGGAAACATATTATGAGCATTGGCATTAATGTAAGAGCTAGAGAATGCCAAAAATGGTGTTAATATGTTGATCACTTCTGTGCTCATGCTCAATTTGAACTTCAATAACTTTTGAACTTCCAAAGGTTGATTCAAGTTTTGAATTTTGGAATCTTTAGATTTCATTAAAATACACAAGGTGAAAGCATATGCAAGTGCATCTAACAACAACCAAAACCTTTTACTTTGATTTAATACATAATATTTTGTCACCAACAATCAAATATCCGTAATAGCTTGAATAATACCAAGTTTGGCACATTGGGATTAATGATGACAAAGCCAAAGATTATTGTTGCCCGTAACACATGGAGATTGCATTTTGATGGAGATTTGCATGTCATATTTAATTATGTTTTATAAGAATTATGAACCCCCAAATTTGTGGGATATTGAAATGTTTTAATTTTGAAAGAATATTTTGAGAACATTGAAAAAATTTCCACTTGAAATGGAAGGTGACAAGCATTATGAGTTGAACTAATGCATAAAATTCATTCTAAACATTTCTTTAAATGATTGATGAAACCAAATACCTAGTGCAACTTGAAATCTAAAACAAGTTCTTTTATGCTATGTATACCATAAATATATTTATGGTTCCTTGAATTTGAATGAATTTTTTTCAAATAATATTTGATATCATTAACTTTATGAAAATTAGAATCCTAAAGCACAAAGTTCAATCCAAAGTTAAATCACCATGTTTTGGGAGGTATATATATTGTAATATTATATTAAAAAGGCTTGAAAGGTGGTCACCATAGTATGCTTTCACCTAGATGGTAAAAGCAACCACTACAAAAAAAATTGTCCATACCAACCCATGTGATGGTGACTTGTGTCAAAATTAATTATTTTTATGATTATTGTTTTAATTATCCTCCATGGTTTGTGGTAAAAACAACATGTAGTCACAATGCATTCAACTCCAAAATGGTTTTAAGTCATAAATATGGCTATGACTTATGACTCCTATTGGTTTAGATGAAAGTGAAGATTAAGAGTGCCTTCATATTATTGGTGGTGTCTTACAATATAGATGAAAAATTAGTTGTTTTTGTAATTAGTAATGTGCTTCATAAGTGACAAGACAACATGTAGCATCTTGTTCAACTTGAATTATGATTATATATCATTGTTGCAAATGTACATGTTATAAAGGCAAGCTAGTGCATGCAAGATGTCATATTAGTTCACACAAGCTAAGATTAAATAACCCCAAGTACCCTAAATAACTTAGGAATTTAAGCAACCCCCCAAGTACCTTGAATTGTTTACACAACCCCTTAAGTACCTTAAATACCCAACCAAACCCATCCTTAGGTGGTACAATTAAAAATCACAACATTAAAATCCAAAGAAAGGTGGACCAAGTTTAATTTAATTAAGAAAATCAATTTTTTTAGTTGTCCTTTTTATTGTTGATTTACACCACATGGGCTTTGTGTTCTCCACTTATGTACACATTATGGAAAAATTGTAAACATTTACATAAGTGACATAAGTAGGAAATTTGTGTTCCTAAAATATTCATGACATGTGATCCTAAAATTTTTGACCTTTTATCATTACGTGTCAATTTCCACCATTACAAAAACTTTTCTTTTTGGTTTATCAACTATAGTCATTAAATTATGGCCCCAATTGTTAATTGAAATTTAAAAATATGAATTATTACAAATTACAAACATGAATGCAATGGCCCTTCAATACCTCCAAGTCATGACCTTCAAGAGTTGCTCAAAGAATTATGATCCTTTCAATCCATTATCTATTAATCAAATAAAAAAGAGGACCAACTTAGGCCCTCCTAGAAATTAGAAACGTTAAAAAAAAAAAGTGAAAAAACATGTTCCATTTTTGTTCATGAACAAAATAACTCGAAGTGCAACTTTCGTGAAACTTTTTCCTTAACCATTCATTTGGAATATTAGAACTTAAATTTTTATAAATCCAACTACACTTTCAAATTTACATGATTTGGGTAATCTTTTGATATAAAATTTGAAGTGAATTTTTTTTTAAAAATGAAACTTATGTTAACATGAAATTGAATGGGTTTAAAAAATTTAAGGTGTGACATTCCTATTAGTACCACCCAAGGATAGGTTTGCCCACCCTAGGTACCCAAATTAACTTAAGCAACCTCAATGTAGCTTATGTGGCCCCTTAGGTATGCCCATACTACATAGGTACAATACTTAATTTAGGCAACCCCTACTAGGTATTTTAATTAGTTTAAACAACCCCCATGTAACTTTCATGTAACATAAGTAACTTAAGTAGCCGCTAGGTACACCTTTCAGTAGCCCCTATGTGAGCTTTTACATACTTTCGAAAATTTAAGCAACCCTTGGGTAACCTACATAGCCTACACAACCCTTAAGTAGCCCTTGGTACCCATGGTAGCACCTAAATAACCTAGGTAGTCCCTAGGTAGACCTTTAGGTACTTTAGGTAGTTTAAACAACATAAATAGGTAGTTCTTAAATAGCTTAAGCAACCCTTATATAACCCATAAAAATACTTTAAGTAACACAAGTAGCCTTTAGGTCTTTATGTAGCTAGGCAACCCCTTGGTAGTGCTTAAATAGCCTAGGCACTTTGGACAAGCCTTAGGTACCTTAAGTTACCCCTAAGCCTAGGTGTCTTAGGTAGCCCTTATATAGTTTAAATAAACCCCTAGGTAGTTTAAGTAATTTAAACAAACCAAACCAGTAGCTTTTAAGTAGCCTAGGCAACCCCTTAGTAGCCCCTAAGTAACCTAAACAACCCCTAGGTAGCCTTTAGGTAGGCTAGGTACCCCAAGCAAACCATAGGTACTTTAGGCTATGCCTAGGTGCCCTCGATAGCTTAAATAATCCTTAGGTAGACCTTTAGGTACCTTAGGTAGTTTAGACAACCAAAGTAGGTAGTTTTTAAGTAGCTTAAACAACCTTACATAGCCCCTCAAAACTATTTATGTAACCTAGGCAACCTTTAGGTAGGTCCCTAGGTCCTTATGTATCCTATGCAACCTTTGAATAACCCTTAGGTAACATAGGTACCTTAGGGAACCCCTAGATAACCTTTAGATACCCTAGGTAACCTAGCAACCCCTAGTAACTTAAGTAACCTTAAGCAATCCTAGGTACACCCATAGTTACCTGGGGATTGCCTAGGTTATTTAGGGGACATGTGTTTGTGAGTTTGTAATGAAGTTATGATCCTATTGTTATTCAAAACTAAATTAAACATCATTTTGTTTTGTTGGTGCATTTAACATGATTAAAAAATGTGGACCGTAGACAGGATAACATGAACCAACCTTGCAAAATTGACCTTATTATGATGAGTTCTACTTTTGACTACTTAAAAAATAATGATTCTTAGGATGATGTGATACACAAATTGGTTATAAAAAATGATGAATTAGAAGTCCATGATTTTTATTCTTTGTTTTGTCATGACATATTATGTTATTATATAAAGGTATGAAAACATTAATTGCAATGTTTTACGTGTGTCCTTGAATATTTTATGCTTGTTAGATTTAATCCAAATTATTTCACATGTTTTCATTTTATATTATAAAAAGCATTATGAAAAGATATTTTAAAAACTTGCAACATTAGAAAATTTTGAATACTAAAACATGAAAACCCAATTATTGGTTACATTTGTTGCGATATGTGTTATCATGATTGCATCTTACAATTAATCATTTTGCCTTAGTCATCACAAAGCTTTGAATGTGTTTTCCAAATCTAAAAGAATTAGGGAATGTGATCCAAGTTGCTAAGACTTTTGATATTGCTAAAGTGGGGTTTTTGCCACTAAGCCCACTTAACAAACTTTGGATGAATGCATTTGAGGAAGTTGCATAATGAACAAAAGGTTTTGCAAAGTTGACCCAATTTGAGGTAATGGGACAAATAGCTCAAAGAGGTTGTTCTTGGGATAGCAAGAAGTGGAAAAAAAAACCCATTGTTGAACCACGTTGTGAAGTCTAACCAAAATTTCATAACATTTTTACCCAAGTTGGCATTTGAAAAACTTGACTCTTGAAAAAATGAATAATCTAATGAAAAAAAAGGTCTCCATCAAATTCAAACATCAAATTCAAATCCACTGCATATCTTTCATTACAAAAACATGTTTTAAATCATATATAAAGAGTTATCCTGAAATCAGGAACACTTTTTAAAATTGTGAAAATCTTTTCATGTTGGGCTATGGGCATTGAGTTTGGTGCTTCATTAATTGTTTGTTTTGTTTTATGCACTATATCACTTCTAGTATCATACAAGAAATTCAAATGTCCTTTCTAAATAAACTTCACATCCCAATGCCTAAATTAGTTCACTACGAACTAGCAAACTAGAGATCAATTGAAGTGAACTACAATACCCACACTGGATGAACCAGCACCTGCATGGTACAATTTGTGGGTATAATACAATACAGGGCCTTGGATGAACCAGCACCTGCATGGTACTGTTATGAAACCCAAAGACTGTGTTTCTTTTGGGGGTTACTTCTAATGCCTAAACATTGTAAATCTCCCATCTTAAGACTAAATAAGGCTCTCATCTGAGTCTCAAAATTAACATTTTCATGGTTAAATAGAGCTTATGAGAAGCATCTCTCAAGGTAAAGGTACCAGCAAAGGTAAGGGCTGGTGGGTTGTCAGTAGGTAGGTAATAAGGCAATAATTTTAGAGACCATCTATATAGTTAGTTCTATAGATCCAAGTTGTAACCATTAAATGTGATTGGAGTGGATGGGCACCATCCCCTGGATGCACATGATTACTGAGTTGTGGATGAACCTCAACTGAGTTAATATTTGGTTTAACCTTGGTAAACCAATTCTGTAGGAAATAGCTCTCATATATAGGTAGGCAGGTAGGAAAATAGGTAACTACTAGGTGAGTAGATGGTTTATGCCTAGATAAGGGCTGTTTTTATTAGCTACCTACTAAACAACCTGCTTGTGGGTTGTTAGCAGGTAGATAGAAAAAAAGCAACTGAGCTAACCACTATGGTTAGCTAGGGAACTAGAACCCAACAGAAAAACTGTTTCCTGACCACTGACCATTCATCCTTGATGGTGCACTGGTGGGTGCTGGTTCACTGTGGCCTGAAAACAGTGATGGGCAGGCGGGCAGGCGGGTATCAGAAATTGCACCTTATGAACACCCACCAATTCTATTAAGGTGATTCACAAGGCTCATAACCGTGGTTCTCAAAAAATCAAAGAACCACTTCTGATATATAACTACAGTTCTCCATCTTTCTGAAAAAGTCAAACAGTCAACTATAAAACCACACATCAAAACCCTGTGTTCCTTGAGGTCTTCGAAATAACCAGAATCAACCATGGTTAATTGATTTTTGATTCTTTCAAATACCCGCAATTTGTGGTTCTTTGGTTTTGAAGTATTATAATAATAAAAAACCAGAACTGACGGTTTTGTAACAAAATCAAATACTCACCCAACACTGTTTAAAAACCTTGGAGAATGAAAAAGCCTCGAAATAGGGAAGAGGCCAATCGCATGAAAGTCACCATATGAAAAAAGAAATTTCATGTCATACCCGAGCTTTAAGACTTGTCTTTTAGTAGAGAAACCCTAGAGTCTAAATGCATGAAGGTCAAAACATATCACAAATTACGATACGATTTTAGAATATAAAACCACAATTTGAGGAAAATATTGGCATGAAGTAGACTTCTCAATGATACATACAAGTGTTTGAATTATGCACGCTTCTTTGGAATACATGTATTAAAATTTTAATTAAAATTCACTTGGCACATTGAACTAAAACAAATCTTCCACCAATTTGGAGAGGTGAATCCCTTTGGCTTGCGTGTCAAGTAGTTTGCACCCCAAAAAAAAATGACATTATGCATATCATTCCTTGGTCCACACAAAACAAAGTCAAAAGGGCAATTGAATGGGCAAGATTTAAGACTTGGACAATATGGTGATGAAAGTCCTTTAAATCAATGCTCAATGAAAGTTAAGGACTTTCATCTATTTTCATCTTACTTTTCTTTTTTGGGGTTATGAAGGTATTGGGTGCGTGCAAGCTAAAGTAATCCATTTTTTTAATGTAATAATAATGAGTTTTGGTGACTTTTTTGTGTTTAAATCTGTATGGTGACATTTAAATTTTTCAATTGACATGATTTTACATAAACAACTTGATTATGAAAATTATATATAATTAGTTTCTGAAAATAATATATTCATTGTCAATAGTGGACTTTTAAAGGATCATTATTGGATATTATTTTCATAAGTGAATAAAAATCTTACTTTATTTTTTTTGCTTAAAGAATAAGTTAATTAAAATCACTATTTGGGGTTTTGTTTTTATGGATTTTATGGGTTTTTCATTAAGATCTCAAAATTTCATCTACCACAAAAGATGATGTGAACGTATTTTCATGTAGGTTTTGATATAGGTTTGGGAGAGTTCATAGATGGGTGAGCTTTTTATATTCAAAGATTACATAATGACATTTTTAGAAAATAACAAGCATATCCATTTCAACACTTTCTACAGACTTGTATGAGATATTGTATCTACCAAAAATGAACCATCATATATCATGTATTTAATTACTTCTAAACTTTTTAAAAGTTCAAAATTAACAAATGATCACAAGTTCAAAAGAAACATTGATTTGGGGGTCACCATATGATACAACAATAAATATTAATAATGTTTTATCTTATTAAATAATCTAACAAATAGATGTTTTCAATGTTTTGCTTCAAATTCAATAAAAATTTGATTCTAACCACCAAGTTAAAATAGTTTAGAATTAATAGTTTAGTCCATAATTAAATAAATACATGTTATATAATGCATATACCTTAGTCCAACTATCTATTTTATCTTGCAAGCTTGCATTTGTCATCATGTTTATTATTATTTAGTTTTTTTTCAAAAATTCAAATGTTAAATAATGGATAGTTTGTGAATCAAATTAATGGATATTGGTGTTGACTTTATCACCATCACATGTTTTTTTTTTGGCAAAAATGAAATGAATTTCATTGTAAAACAAAAGTAACCCAAATACAACCCAAAGGCCAACAAGTTGTGGAAACACAAATTGCTCAACCACAAGACAAACAACCACCAAACCACCAAGGACTAAAGCATAAAAACATCCAACTTGAACAAATAGTAGGACCAACTAATATCAAGATTGTGCTTATGGTAGAATAGATATTGACCTCCACATGCTCTTTCAAATGAGGCAAAGTTGTCCTAATTAGCACAAGGTGTATTACCAATCAATGCAAGAGTCTTTCTCCATTCCAACTTAACATAATTGAACAGACTCGTTTCCAAGACAAGGTCTTGCATCTTTTCTTGTCACCATGGAAGATCAAATCATTGCACTATAATCAACTGAACCATAGAATGATATCTCTAAGTCAATCCCACACGACATGGAGCTTATGAACTTGTTTTGGAAATTTACCATAAAAGATGCACTATACCTAGGAGGTGTTTTCCACGGCTTGAACTAGGGGCCCACAATCTACAATGAATGATCCCTTTAACAATTGATTATTTTAAGCATTTGAGATAAACAAATTCTAATGTTTAAAACAACAACAAACATTAAATCTTCTAATCAAGAAATACAAAACTTTTTCTAATTGTGCCTTGCAAAGATGACAACATTGCAAACATATGCATGTACAACCCACTTATGAAGAGGTACTACCTATAACATTAATAACAACCATGTAATCACAAGGATCCCATTCTCCCCTTACTCATTAGTTTTATTCCATTATCCTTGCGACAATTACTAAAAATGGTTTTTTTCTTTTTTAAGTTGTGTTTTAGTTAATGTAATTAATAATCTTGAATCAAGTCATTGGCCTTATGACTTTCAAAAAATCAATTATTTCAAACTTGAATTGCTTGAGGTCAAGTAAATGTCAGCTATTTACTACATAACATTATTATTTTTTACTTGTCATTTGTTAATGTAACCAAGTTTAATGTGAATAGGATTTTTTTTTTGATAATAAATTTTTTGAGATGTGTTTAGAGGGCTTTATCCCCAAGGAATGGGTCTAATCTCACCTTTCATGCTTTGAGATTCTGTAGCACACCCTAAACAATGAGAGGTCGTTGACTTGACACCAAATTTGATTTTGTGATTCAATTGTGTGTTTGAACTTGGAATCTTGCAATTGCAACAGAGTGTGTCTTGATTTGTCTACATGTTTTGACTTTCTTGGTTTCAATAATGTTGGTTGCTACTATAATAACACATGACATCAAGCAAGTTGATATAGTTAAAAGTACATTCACACACAAACTCTTTGTGCATGGAGTTCAAATAATGATGACAATGGTATGTAAAACGTTAGATTTAAGATGAACCTTGAAAATGGAGTAAAAGTTTGTGTGTACAATTGCAATGACAAGCCCATACATACTAGCAACGAAAACCTTTTAAAATTCAACCAAAAACCTGGAGGTTGATATAGATTCTATTTTGTACATGTTTGCTAAATGGATGAATATGTACTCATATACATTGAATTGGAAATTCTCAACATTGCCTATGTATATATGTCTACATAGCAATATGGAGTATTTTGCAATGCATCCATACACTTAAGATGGTAAAGTTTTAATGAAATAATTTATTTAAATAATCTACAACAAAAATGAAACCCTCTCAACTATGCATACAACTTCAAACAAACTATTCCCAAAATCAAATATATTTCATTTTGAGAGGGCCAAAAGACATATGCCAAGTTTACATTGAATTGGACTTTTTCAACCGAGGAATTTCATAGTCTCACAGTTCACCACATTCCACTTCACATTCTAGTGTGTGAATGTGTCAACAAGAATAATAAGGATCTTATTGTCTATGGCTTAATCAGACTTTGCAAGGGGCAAAACAATCTCTACTTAAAGTTGGAGCGATTCTGTTCATCATGTGATCATGAGAAAATCCATGTCTTTCAATCACTTCCATACACTTTCCTCACATTCAGCTACTTGACAACACTCTTGGAAAAACATGGCAGAAAAATACACCAGCACAAAACCCTTGTGGTAATAGTTCAAATTTAACATATTTTGTGAGTTTTGTTACTAGGTTTTTGCAATGTTGCCAGAGTCTTTAGATCTCGCAAATCTTAGTTACATAGCTAACCTCAATAGAGCACAAGCTTCAAGTCTGTGTGCTTAGTTGAATTTTTTTCACCCAATATAACCTGAATTTTTTGCCAGATAGTGTACGTCATCCCAACAATGCCCACATCGGTAACAGATGGTTGGTTACATGATACATGCTTTCATCCATCTCAATGTAACACCTGCAGATGCATCTCATCTGTCAAGATGGGGACCAACCAATATCAAACCAGTTCCAACAAATCTTTTTAAAAGCCAGAATCAGGAGCCAAGGTTCTCTTCTCTTCAAAACCAACAACCCTACTAAAAGGACCTCCACTGACGGCATTGGCTTTGCCCTGGTCAAGTACTAAAAGAAGTTGGAAAGTCCAATTGACAAGCACAAGTGTTATTTTCCTGGGTGTTGCTTGTAACAGCCCATTAGATCACTAGGCAGAATACTACACATCAGGGTAAAATGAGAGTTTAATGAAACTGTTGGACGTGTCTCTCCATATGTTCATCGACAGACAAGGTCAGACTGCTCGTGGACAAAAAACAGATAAAGGAACTCCATTTGCACACAGCTCCATGCCTGCAAGTCTTATCAATATTTTGTTACTGGTCACCCAAATGTCCTCTCCACATTCTCTACACATGATGCCTTCGCATCAGGTTCTTCCTGGAAAAACTTTGCACCAAATCTCATATTCTTCATAATGCATGAGCTCCTCATTCCTGATTTGATTTGTCGAATAGCATGGAACTTTCATGTTCCAGCAGCAATGTTAGAACTGGTTGAACTGCACTGCTAATGGCTACCCAGCTGGCCAAGCAGCATGTAGTTTACAATGGCAGGCAATAATACAAGCATCTACAGATCAGAGATGCTGCAATTCAACCCAGGTTCCTTTTCCCTGTATGAAATTCACATTACCAATATTGCTAGAACCTAAGCCACTTCCGTTCTTCCTCCTTCCTATGTAGAACATGTGTTGTGGAAGCACGAGCTGCCTCAGCAACATGGAGAGCCTTGCGAGCTTCAATTAACTTACGGCCAACAGCATCATACACAACTTTATCCTTACGATTCCGCGCTGCCATTTCCTGAAGCTTGCCTACTTTACTTTGAAGGTCCTTGATCTCATCTTCGTGGGCAATTAGCATGCGTCGGTCTGCTGCACCTTTCTCTGCTTCAGGTTGATTTCTAGAGATCGGTTTTGCTTCAGAACTCCCAGAAGACTTCAATTTCTCATTCTGTTGTCCAGCAAGCTGATGGTTGATGTAGTCAAATACATTGGGAGCTCCATCAACTCCAGCCTTGGCAGCACGTGCAGCAGCAGCCCACTTTTTATCACGCTTCCGTTTTCCACCCCTTGACTTTTTCTTAGCAGATTTGTCTTGTTTGGCAGATCCCTGTTGATTGCCCCCACGACTTTCATTTGCAAATTCAACAGACTGTTTTGAGGGTAGGATCTGCACACGAACTGGTTCTGTAATACCTTGCCCAGCAGTGCCTAGACCCATGCCCTCATGGAAGCCCATGCTGGCCATCATTTTTGAGGCCACTCCCCTTGTATGCTTCTCCCAGTGTGCAAAAGTAACTGTCTCTGTTTGTATGCCTGATGAAGGTGTAACGCCAAAAAATGATCCAAAGGCTGATTGCTCATCCTCCCTTTCTCCGTCACTACTATCCTTGTCTCCTGAGCTATACTCACTTACATCACTTGCATAGGCCTGCTCAGAGGCTGCAAGGTCATCACCACCAACCTCCTTGCGGAATCCATCAGCAGTAAAAACTATGGAAGCCTGTTGACGTTTATTATCCCATGATTCTAGCTCTGCCACCCTCCATAGCCCAGTGCCAGACTCTGCCAGGACTGAGGTCCCCAGCGGTATGTGTTTCCAGTCTGTAGGCTTGAAATAGTGCAATGCAAGAAGAGGAATTTCCACGCCTGCAACTCCACACAACCATCTCATGAATGTCCACAAGATCAGACAGAAATACAGAGAATAACATTTGATGATATTTGGAAACTACGTAGCACTGCAAATAAGTGAGAATTTTTTAGCACCCTAGGTAGATTTTTTCATGAAGTACCAGCTCAAGTCTCTGTATGAACTTGGTGAATCAATGGCTCATGTGTCAATACATGAATGTGTGTTAGTCATACCATGAGATAGGCGGCAGTTGCTACCAAAACGGCACTGTTGCTGCAGGTAGAATCTGCACACCTGTGGTATTGTCTCAATTACTCATGTTTTCAGAGTTTGTACATTTACCCTAATGTGGATTTACAAAGGACTTTTGCTAATGCTGGCAAAATTTAACAAACTTGTCACCTGCAGATTCAAAACCAGCAATTTGCAAGAAGAATTTGGAAGCAATCAGATCTTGAAACAAATAGCATTTGATTTCTATGAACAGTACCTTGTACATGCAAACTGCTAGCCATGAATACAAACAAGACAGAGAATTAACTACCTGCATATTCTCAGTTGTGGGGTACAGAAATAACACACGAGCAACATCATCATTATCTATGCTCATGATGCGAGCATTGTACCAGCGCCCATCAGAGTGCCGAAATCGGCATTTACCACCCACCACAAATGGATGTGGGGTAGCAGCATCTGTATCCACTGGGCAAGGACTTGTAGCTGGTTGGAATGACACATCAGCTGCCTCACTGGGATCAGAGGAACCATCTGCTTCCCTCAAGTCAGCCATGGCTTCCACTTCTCGAAACAGCCGTGCACGCTTCAGTTGTAGGAGGCTTTCCTCTGCTCCTTTGACAGCCCCAAGGAGCTCCTCTCGAACCTTCAGATATAACACCAATGGTTTAAGTCCATTACATGCATATATGTATGAGATTGCAGAGAGTACTCCACAATAACACTTTGAAGCTAACCATTGTGTCAGTTCCAGCAAAATCAAAACTAACACGAAAAGAATGATTGGTCATAACAGTATGATGTGACACACATATATTGTTGTACTGAATTCTTTCTGCTGCAAATATGTGGTGGGGTTAGGGTGTTGGGATGTATACCAAAAAACAGCAGATTACTGGGGCACATTATCAGGCCCTCAGCCATATCCTTGGGCTTCTCTAAACTAGTGGGTGTGATGACCCATCATTTCAGTCATGTGATCACTGTCCTTAACTTCATTTTCACAACAAGACAAAATGAATAGCCATTTCACCATGATGCAGAGGGTGTCATTCTACTGAATTCAAGCAGCAATTCTCACTCACCAGATGACTTGACCAATCAATTGCCTATACAGAACTGCAACACAAAGACAGATAAAAACTTTGTGTCCTCAAATCATTACCTGCGTGAAGTCTGGTCTAGTGATATGGTTATCAAGTGGTCAAGTAGTTACTACAAGCACCCAGGTTACAAGAATTAAGCACCAATCAGATCAACTGTTCATATGAAGTCATAGAGAGTCAGTCACTTGAGCCACATACTTGGCCACTTTACCTGCAAGTGCTTCACCTTTAAGATGCAAAAACTACTCCCTCAATCATTCTTGACAAGGTGTCAAATCAGCGTTTTATTGCACACTGATTGAAGACCTAATTCCATGCTGAGAACACATCCACAGCACCTTGTGCAATAAACCTGTGGATGTGCTTCTTACATGGATACGTCCATAATAACCCTAATTCAATATTGATCAAACCTACGCTCTCCTTCCATGCCTCCTATAACACGCTCCAATCCCTCAGAAAAAGAATTCCATAGTTTGAACCAGCATGGATTACTGCTTCATTCCGCCTAGCCAAGACGCTTCTACAAAGAACATCACTATTGACGGCGGGTTCTAACTAAAAAAACATCCTCAAGGAGGTTCAGAATTCGTTAAGAAAAATTCGGAACTTGCTTGGCGGGTTTGAAATGAAAGGATCTGCTTAAGGCGGTTCATAACTCGTTGGAAATATTCAGGGACTTGTTTCAATTCTGAAAAGAAGCATGGCTGTACAAACTTCAAACAGGCATAAGCAAGTCGGCAATCTCTAATCTTGTATGCGAGGTGCAAAAACAAGGGAATCCGGAGGAAGCACCAGTAGGAGATCGGAATTGGTAGCATCATGACCGAGTGCATGCTCCACAGCGTTTAAGGACTCCCTCTGCTCCAGTAAATGCTCCTCCAACTGCTGCTCAAGCTGCCCCTCGCTCATCTCCTCCATCGCTGATGCCTCGACAACGCGCGCATGCTGCAATGAAACCCTAATCACTACCATAAGCCCAACAACAACGAGAGGGAGACGGTAACAGTTTACAGTTTACTAAACACATGGAACAGGATGAATGTTTCATCCTCTTACATTCATCCTTTTCCATACATCTATTTTGCATCCAGCACATTATTTCCTTCATGTTTATTCCAGTGTTGGGCAGCTTTCTGCCCAACAAATAATAATGAAACCCTTCCCCAAACCCCAAGTGGAGACCCGGGTGATGTTTACAAAACCGCCCAACCCCTTTTGAATTGTTTCTTGGGAATCAATTCTTGAACACCTTAAAAAATTCATTTCGAAATGTTTACGTAATCACACCCTATGTAGCATTCATTTTGATGGGACGATCAATGCCCATCACGCTCACACCATTTCATGCTCAAGCTTTTGGGACAAGTGCCTAAGTCACAACTCGATCCACCTTACTAGAGTTTTGCCTATTGTCAACAATCTTCTTCTCCATTGCCTTACAAATTTGAATCAAATTGTCTCATCCTCTAGTCATAAGCTTTATCCCTCATGTGTAATCAACCATTTAATACATTGGGTATTCATCTTCTATCATGTGCCCATACTAATGAACAAACGTGGTTGCATGATGATGTATGTGCTGTTTTTGCATCTATTGCAAAGTTCATTTTCACCTGACTTAGGAGCAATTGTATGTTTTGTCTTCTTTCACACTTCAGACATCCAAACAACATGTTGACATTATCCTTTTTAGGGATGAAGTCTACTCCACACTTCA
>Ga0116229_10003853_pt1 | contig 24656 bp, 17 predicted proteins | sample S1TSphgellanicum_3_FD_87313 | JGI IMG/M metagenome (GOLD analysis project Ga0116229, IMG submission 87313) | Host-associated microbial communities from peat moss isolated from Minnesota, USA - S1T2_Fc - Sphagnum magellanicum MG | ecosystem: Host-associated > Plants > Peat moss > Unclassified...
CTAGGGGCATCACAGATGCTGGTCAATTTGTGCGGAATGGAATATCTGCCCTATCGCGGCAGCCAAAATCGTCAAGATCTGTCTTATTGGTAATAGGCAGGACGGTGTTTCCGGGACGGCGTTAGCATCACGAAGTTCATAACTTAGTTACTCTCATGGCGAGCCGAAGAATGCATTTGTGAACGCTTCATCTCTCAGGAGTTTATCAAATGATAGATGCTCAGACCCTGTCTGATCTCATTGCCGAAAAAAGAGATTCGCGCTTCAAGGTTTTTGAAGGCGAAGCGCTTGCCCAAGAAACACATCAAGAACATTTCACTGATCGGACAAAATTTCCAAAGGGCTATTTCACTACGCCATCCACCATTAGACCTGTCTTTCTAAACAAGGTCATTGGTTCAACATATACGATATCTGGGTACATTGCCAAACGTGACTCGAATTTTTCAAATCTAAACATTTTTCCAGGTCATGTTGCTCGAGATAACATTAGATTCGAAAGCGAGTTCAAATATGATGATGGTCACGAACGCACGGATCTTGGATTTATCCTTTTGCACGCTAATTTTAAAACCTATGGTCATTTATTACTTGAAATGATCCCAAAGTTGAAGATTTATGGCCTGGTTCGGAATGTCCTTCCCAACATCCCAATCATACTTCCAGATAATGCCCCCGCGATCGTGTATGACTGGATAAGGTTTTTTTGCGGAGATACGAAGATTGTAAAGGTAAAGACCCGTTTGGTATTAATCGAGGCATATATACCGGACATGCTCATTGCTCCTTATGCGTTTGGAACTGCAATGCACCGATTTAAAAGCGATTGCGTTGAAAAAGCTGCAGGGTCAACAATAGATCGGGCCGATATGCTGCTGATATCGAGACGATATCGAAGGCAGCGTCGTTCCGATTTCCGTTCGATAGCAAATTGGGACGATGTTGAAAGGAGTTTGGTATCCCGGGGATTTTCCGTTGTTGAGCCAGAAACATGGAGTATCCCCGATCAAATTTCTATTTTTTCAAAGGCAAAAGTGATCATTGGAGAGCTCAGTTCCGCTCTACATAATGCTTTATTCAGTGTTCCTGGTACGACAGTTTGCCAGATCAACCCTTTCAACTCGGTGCAACGTCAAATCGCCCTATCCTGTGGACATTCAATCGTATCGGTTCTTCCAGATGATGAAATCATCCGACCGTGGCCTCCAAGTTCCCAGATATCCTCCGATTTTTCAGTCGATCCCGACCGAATCATTAAAGCGCTCTCGAGTTCTATCAGGTTGCGTTGACTGATTCTGTTTCAGCGATGAGCGGGTGGATAAGGCGAAATGCGCATTCTGGGCGAATCTGACCGCTGATTTCGTTTGAACGCGACCGGTCGTTCCGACCGATCGTGACCGCCGATTTCGATCGAAGGTGACCGATTTTCGGCTTCGTCGGAATGGCTGGCCACGTTACTGCGGAATGAAACCGCGTTTGCGCGTTTGCGCTGGAACTTACGCTTGTGGTCGTCGATCAGATCGGCTACCTGCCGGTCAGCCGCGATGGCGCAGTTCTTTTCTTCCACCTGATCAATGCGAGCTACGAACATGCCTCAACGGTCTTGACCTCAAACAAAGGCTTCAAGGAATGGGGCAATATCTTGGGCGATGAATTCATGGCAGCGGCTCTGGTCGACCGACTCTAATGCACTACATGTTGTTAACATTCGCGGGAACAGCTTATCCGCGAATACACCGATCTTTAACAGAACCATCCAGCCTTTATTGACCTTGAAATCAGCGGCATTTAGAGCGAGAACTTAACCGCTTACCCAGTGATCTTTGAATATAAACCACTCCCGGACCGGTACCGCCGATCCGTTGATTGAAACACCAGACAATGCGATATAGTCGCCGCTCTCGCTCGACATTTGTGCCCCGATCAGCATATCCTTGGCGACAAATATTTTTTCAGAATCAGACAACGCCAATGCGGGCACCTTAGTCGATTTCAGGAATGTATCAGCCGTTGCACGCCAAATCACTGGCCTTTTAGGCGACGGCTCAAAGGGATACAGTGGATATTCTTGGCTCTCCGCGCGGCGGCTGACGAAACTATCGTATAGGGCGTCCTCCGCGGTATAGCTGACATTAATATTTCGGAAGTCGGCCAAGGACCGGAATACTTCAATCAGGCCGCATCCACGTTCGAGGTTGAGGTCCGACTTATCGCCGATGTCCATTGAACGCATCGCGGACATAAAAGGCAAGTCAACAGACGTGCGGAATTTCCCGCCACACATTTCAAAGCCGGACAGGTTCCCTTCGGTCATCATCTTCGAAAGGACATACGTTTCGCGCCCTCGCGCAACGAAGTCCTTGTCGATCAAATATTCGGTGATGATACCCTTCGTGCCTTCGACCAGAATGCCCCCGGTTGTGTGGCGCCTATACGGCCCGACTATCGATGCGGAGAACCCTCCCTCGAAATCGTAGCCCACGACGACCGCGGAGGCGCTTATGTGATGACTCCAGACATTGCGCGGCCTAGCGAAACCGACAAACGATCGGATGAGAGCCAAGCCATGATACAGATAGCCGATGTTTAGGAGAGTGACGCTCGTCAGCTCGCCGATAGTTCCTCGCCGGACCGTCTCACGGACCAACGCGAACCGAGGAAAGTTCATGTAGTCCTCAGCAACAGTAACACTTCTGAAATGCTGCAATAGAGGGGATATTTCCGCGTGCTCTTGCAGCGTCGACGCGACAGGAGTGTCAATGATCACATCCAAAGCCGGCGCATGAACTTTGAGTTGATTGAGGATAGCCGCATTCGCCGACGTAGGAACGGAAATAGCAACCACATCCACGTCGGAGAAATCGAATTCACCCAAACTTGCGACCGCGAGCACGCCCCATTTGTCGGCGACCAACGCGAGTTTTGCGTATGTCCTCGAATGGATGCCACGGACGTCGAAAATATCCCGTAAACACGTGAGCGCTGGAAGAAAATTGTTTTGCACGCGCCGGCCTGCTCCCACGAGGAGGATGCGGCGTTTGCGGCTGCTGTCAATCATAGGCAACCGGCTGCCCACCAGCAGCCGCCTCTCCGTCCCGATTCAATGCGGCGAGTAGGTCATCGGATAGGTTGACCGACTTCCCGGACTGCAGAACGAAGAACCGAATGGGCGTGGTGGGGTACAATTGCGGCGCGCGCCGACCCTGATATCGCCCAAGCAGTAGATCGGTCTCGACGTTTCCTGCCGGAACCTCAGCCCGGACACGTTGAAAGAATTCGTTGCCCAGATGATGGCTCGTGAAGCAATTCGGTTGTACGGAAATCTTTAGGAGCCTTCTACGCCTGGGACCGCTATTAGGTGCCGCGCGGTGGTAGTAGCTCCGGTGCCACACGAAGCTCGTGCCGCCCGGCCCCGTCATTGAAATGACCGGACTCGCGCTGCGCAGTAGTTTGTCCGGACTGTGAGGCGACAGTTCAAAGGGTCCGTCGAGCTCTCCGACGTCGGTCAGGTACACAAAGATGCTGATGTGCGTGAGACGGTCCTCGAAGAACTGGCTGTCAGTGTCCCGGTGCCATCCTCCAAGGCGTTCTCCAAGTATGTGAGCCGTCGGACTATTCGCGGCAATTTCGTAGGCGTGGAAGTGATACAAAACAGGGTCGGGTACGATCGAGAAAATAACGTCTTTCATTTTGCGGGACAGCACGCGGTGGAAAATCCCGGCATCGAGCATCTCGTCCGGACGAACATAGGATCGCGCCTCATGGGCCTTTGATGCAAAGATGGGATCCATTGCCGTGTTAATCACGGCCAAGTCCGCGACGGAATAAATATCGGATACTGCCACAATACCCTGGTCGGACAGGGCGTTGACGAGAGTGTTTGCTCGCCCAAGATTTCGCGCAGAGTGCACGGCAGCATCCTCAATCGGCACCGTTGCCGTTAGTTCCGGGTTTACTGCGACGATTTCAGCCCACAGCGCCTCGTCCGTTTTTAGCCGATCGTTCACTCGATTGACGAACGATGTTCTGGTTTCGCCGTCGGGTAACGAATCCAGCTTTCGGTGGATATGGAGCGGAAGATCATGCTTGAGGAAAACCGGATGTGCGCAGGGAACTTCCGCGATATCGGGCATGTCCCAGTGCATCACATCCAGGTCGCTAAGATATGCGTAAGACCATTTGGGGACCAATTTCTGAATATCCACCATCGAATATCCATTGGCGAGCGCTACAGACGGGACGAATGCCTCGCAGTTCACCCAATTCTGTCGTAGAAATCGTGCTTTATCCGATTTATCCGTAGGTACGGCCTTTGAATGGGCTATGCGGGTTTCCAGACATTTGAGAATCAGGCGCCGAGAGAGGACCACGACGGGGAAAAAACATCCCACTACGCGGTCGAACCAATGACGGCCGGCCGAGGTCCACATCCAATTTGCATTTTCGAAACCCGCATAAGGTGCAACCAAATCCACGCGCTCCGCCGCGACGCGCGACATAAGATCGTCCACCGAGAAATTGACCCGTGCATCGTAGTCAACCATGAAACAATGCGAGCATTCCGGTTTTGCCAGCAATGCACAGTAAAGCGCGTAGTCTCCGGCGAACCAAGCCCAGCGCTTCTCCGGATAAAGCTCCAATCCGAGTTCTTGCAAGCGCTCACCGCGAAATTTCAACGTCGGGATGTCGGGCGTGAGATCGCCTCTCGATGTATCCAGCAAGAGAAACGGTTTGAACCTACTTGAGCACTCTCGAAGCTTGGCGAAGGAAATCCTGACGTGTTCGTCATAATGGTGGCTGCGCATCAGGATTAGGGGCACCATGTCGTGCTTCAAATTCCGAGCGTGACGTAATTTCGCGTCAACTTGAAAGCGTCAGGTCGGATCAATAGTGCCCCGCCCGCGATGGGGTTGCTCCTGATCACATCAATCTCGCACCGAAACGTCTTGTAGGCCACCGACCTGTCGCGGCACCTACTCTTTGGCAGGACAAACGCGAAATCAACGGCAGCGTTTTCGTCCAAAAAGCGGACGGCGTGCAGTAATCGCTGAGGTTCAAGGCTGACATCCTCGTCAGCCGGTACAATCAAACAATACCTTCTTTCCCCCCATTGCTTGAAAAGCTTCCAGACAAAAGGGAATACTTTCTTGGACAGTGCATCGACTGCCTCTTGACCAACTGCTTCATCATCGTATTGCCGGGCTGCCAGCAAGGTATCGATGAAAAAGACGACTGGATTGTATTTACGGCAGGACTCAACCGGTAAAAAGTGAGACGAAACGGCTGCGCACGGTTGAATTGGCACGGTCTGCGCGAGAAGTGCTTTGTCGATTACTGAATCATGGAGTCTCGCTTTGGCGAGTAACTCATCCAACTTCGCTGTAAGAGGCTCCGGATCGATTTGCGGGAGGTTCGTGGTAGAGAACCAATCCTCGAATTTGAAACGCCATATCGCATCGTGCCGTTCCGAGATCCACACATTGGGTTTGCCCAAGCTTTCGGCATAAACAAGGCCATGCAGACTTTGGGAAACGACAACAGCCGACTCAAGTATCTGTTCAAGGGGACGTAAAGAGTCGTCCAAAATATCGACGACCGTGAAATCCGGATCTTGCATGATTTCGTTGTAAAGCGGATGACCGATCGAACCGTGATGTGGGACGAAGGCCGCGCGATATTTGACTCGTGGATTGGCAATCAAATTGGCCCCGCAAACTTCAGCGGCGAAGATCCCTGGATCACCTAGTGGCAGGTCAGGAAGAGCAATTCCCAACTCCCGCAGTGCGGAGTATGTCTTTTTGCCTCGTAGCGCGTAATAGCTCGCGCTCCCGGCTTCGGGTATCGGCATCGCCGGGTTCAGAATCCCCGATCCCCAGACATGACTGTTTCGACCGGCGAAAAAAAGGATGCTTCCCACGCCCAAAATGTGTGGGCATTCCGGCGATACCGCCCTGGCCGGAAGACCAGTGAGCTTTGTCAGAATTTCCGAAGTAATGGCGTCACCGCTATTCCGGATTCGGTTCCAACTTCTGTAACCAATATAATTGGTATCCTGGCTCATACGGCGAGCGCTCCCGAGTTTCGACCTACGCGCTTAACGGAGCAAAGGATTGCAACTTCTCTCGAGGCGGATTCCCGCGCCGCTAGGGAAGTGAGGAGTACCGAAATCAACTGCACTATGAGTAAGGCGAGCATGGACCAGTACTACCGACTTCTCGGGCAAAAAGTATCCAGATACTTTTTCGAATTTTCCGATCGACTGATCTTGCCGCTTGTAGTCTTTGTAAGCCAGCCTTGCGCGACGATCCGTACGTCGGAGCAGGGAATACCGACTTCGCCGATGACTGCATGATTGATGTCTCGCATTATATGGGCTGCGGCTCGGCCGTCCATGCGTTCCGCGACCACAATGAGCTGCTCAGATCCGAGATTGTCGGCAAAATAGCCGAAGGCAACAGCTCGCCCGGGTTTCACGCCCGGGACGCGAGAGACGACGGCTTCGACGTCATGGGCGAAAATGTTTTTTCCGTTGATGATGACAAGATCCTTAATTCGCCCGACGATGAATATCTCGCCTTGATCGACGAATCCAAGGTCGCCCGTCTTATACCATTCATCCAGGAATGCAGATCGGGTTGCCTCCAGGTTGTTGTGATAACCAGAGAACATGAATTTCGCGTTCACTAGCAACTCGCCGATCTCCCTCTCACCCACCAATGCACCGTTTCTCCAAATGGCGACACTACAACCCTCAATTGCTGGTCCATTGGACATCAGTACTACGGACTGGGAGGGGTCGCTTACCGGGCTTACATGACCGAGAGCAGCAATGCAGGCTTGGTCGATTTCGATTCGCCGAACGGGTCGGTCAATTTGGGACTGGCTTACAGCGAACACCGTCTCAGCCATGGCGTAGCAGGTCTGCAATGAATCGGCGCGGATGCCAAATTTCTCGAAGCGACGAAGAAATTCATCGAACGATTCCGGTTTGCATGGTTCCGAACAGTTTATCAGCGATACAATTGAACTCAGATCCCAGTCGTCTTTCGGACGGGTTCTTCTGGCAATGTGCAGAAAAGCGAAGTTCGGTATCCAAGCGTGAGTGGCCCTATACCGCTCAATGCCGTCGAATAGCAACGAGGGTTCGACAACCCAAACAAATGGGTCAATTGAAACAATCGGAATTCCCAGGTATAGGGGCAAGAGGAAGCTCGATACCAAACCCATGTCGTGATAGAGCGGTAACCAGGAAGCAAAAATAAATTCTTTCGCCGAGTTGGTTAGTGCAAGGCTCGCAGAATATGAATCGAGCTGCAGCAATATGCTCTCATAGGAGAGCATGACTCCTTTCTTGAGTCCGGTCGTACCGGAACTATGTTGCAAGAGCGCGACGGACTTCATTCCAGGCAACTCTAGGTCCGCGAGTGGCTCAACTGTTCGCGCTTGGGTTAGGCGCAAGATCATGATATCTATTCCACGCACGCACTCAGTCGCGGACGAGACGATTTCATCGTAGACGAGAATCGCTCGGGCCCCGCATGATTCGAATACCTTCCGATGCTGCTTCCAATAGGCGTCGCTGTCTTGCTTCACGTTGGGGTATGGAAGGAAGCTAGGAATCGCGCCTGCGAGCATTGCGCCGAGGAATGCGGCGTGAGCATCCGCCGGGCGTTGCACGACGAGAAAGACGATGTCACCGGGCCGTATCTCGTTTTCACGATAATAGGTTGCAAACCTTCTGGCTCGCTCGATGAACTGTTGCACCGTCACTGTCGTCCATGCTGTTCCGTCGTGATACGCTCCGAATAATGCGTCTGGGGTCATTACTGAGCGGTAAATCGAAGCGTCCAACAGTGGATTCGTTTTGACCTCGAAACTACACAACGCCTGAGCACTCCGGAATTACTTCTAACCACATCATCAGATGACCGCCCTCAACCCGCGCAGCTTGCGCTGCAGTAGCTGCACAAGATCCTCAACCGAGTGCAGCCCGGTGGCTTCTGTCGTCGAGATCTCGATCCCCAACCGATCTTCTAGCGCCAAAACGATTTCTACATGCTTGAATGAGTCCCACCCGACAATATCTGGTGCAACGGTCGTTGGTGTTAGCACAATATCGTCTCTTGAGAATACGTCATTGAATACTCCGTGGAGCAGGGCATAGACTTCATGATCGTTCATATGCGAGTCCTTCTTACGTAGGGTCAGCATTTTTGTAGTGGTGTAATGTGTCTATTCCAAGCCCAGCAACCTGCCGGGTTTGGTCGTTCGAAATACGCGATAATCAGATCTGTTCACGCCGCGTGAATGGGTTTAATTAGCGACTTTAGACCGATCACCTGCGACACCGGATTGTGCCGCCTCAGCTGGCACGGCAACGGTACTTATGCAGTTATGCCGCGACGTCTGAGTTGATTTCTTGCGTGGTCCCGAAGAGACGTTTTGATTTATTTGATTTTCAGCTCATCAAACCCCTTCACCAGTGCATCGACGGATTTTAGCTGCCGTAGAAATACCTCGAGCATTTTGAGCGGTAGGGCGCTGGCGCCGTCACATTTTGCCTTGTCGGGCTCAAAATGAGCTTCAAGGAACAAGCCTGCCAGACTCACCGCTAGACCCGCTCGAGCCAGTTCGGCCACTTGGCTGCGTCTTCCGCCCGACGACTCCCCTTCAGGGTCCCGTCGCTGCAAACTGTGCGTAACGTCGAATATCACCGGACATCCCCCCGAAATTTCCGCCATTTGTCGGAATCCCAGCATGTCGACGACCAGATTGTCATAACCGAACGCAACACCTCGTTCGCAGAGAATGACCTGCGCATTGCCCACCTCCCGGCACTTATTGACGATATGAATCACTTGATTGGGACTCATATGCTGTGGCTTCTTGATGTTGATGGGCAGACCCGTCCGCGCGGCGTCAATGACTAGATCTGTCTGTCTGGCGAGAAAGGCTGGGATTTGCAGTACATCGACCACAGTGGCAAGAGCGCTTATCTGGTTGCGCTCGTGCACATCCGTCAGAATTGGGACACCAAACTCACGCTTCAGCGCGGCGAAGATCTCGAGTCCCGCCTCGAATCCCGCACCGCGATAGGCGCGTATTGACGAGCGGTTGGCCTTGTCGAAAGAAGCTTTGAATACATACGGAATCGAGAGCTTGCTAGTCACGCTGACATAGTGTTCACAAGCGAACAGCGATGAGTCCAAATCCTCTAGGACGTTTATTCCGCCGAAAAGCGTGAACGGCCGGTCATTCGACACCACGATCGACGAACGAGAATTTCTGCCAATGGTAATCTCAATCAAATCTATTCCTTTACTGGATGCCAAAGAATGTCCGGCAACGAGATCTGTCGAAACGCGCTCTTCTCGGAATATGCCGGCCAAGCACCGAATGTACTAAGAAAAAGCCCCGCAGTCGGAAGTGCCGAGAAGTAATATTTGTCTCTTCGCGAGTCGGGTGTGCTGGGGCCGGACCCGCCGATGTCCTCGATGTTGCCACCCACAGCGTGGGCCACGGTTGGCCATAGCACTTCGGGATGACCCGTCCAGCCCTCACGGCACCGTTCGTCGATGGCCTGCATCAGAGTCTTCGACAATCGGCAAAACGGCAGGAATGCTCTATATAAATCATCTTCTTTGACGGAATCGTCCGGTGTCGAAAAACTCTTCCAGTGCATCCAATCGCGACCCTGCTCGAACTTCGTCAGAAACGTGCATAGTAGGTCTGCCGATGATTCGTTGAGTACGGCGAATAGTTCTCGCCAACTTCCAGTGAATCGAACGTCGTATTCAACGATCCAATAGTAGTCGAAGTTCGGATTACCCTGGAAAAATTGCATAATGGCGAGGTCCGAACTGCGCCTCATGGTCTCCCAGTCGACCCCCTGCAATTGGCGGGTATATGGCAACGCGCGAAGCTCATCCCGGATGTAGGCCCTCGTGTCAATGGAGTTGCCAACCAATGGGTCCAACGTCGTCTTGGCGGGGCAGCAGCCTACCGCAAATATATTGAATTCAGGCCCCAGTTCAGCCCGGAGATCTTTTAGTTCCTTCGAGACGACGTCGCTGACGAAGTGTGTGTAATAGATTACCGCCTGAGTGGCCATCGAGCTGGATCTCGCGATATATCTAAATCAAACCGCACTTCCTTTGGATCAGGAGCTTGTTTTCCGAAATATTGAATACCCGTCATACAATCCTCCGACCAAGACAACGGAACCAAAGTGGCTTTGAACGACTCGGCGCATTTCTCGTCCCAACCGCTTCATTACACGCTGTAATCGCGGCCCTTACCACGTGATGTATCACATTTGACATAAAAAGTGGCTTCTAGGGACCTGCAATCGTCGAAATCCCAGCATCACGGAGTGGTCTAGACCGAGACCGGAATCGACTAGCCTATGCCATTGTCGGAACATTTTACTGTCGTCTTTATCGCGGCGACTTCGAGACGGAACTTCCATCAAAGGTAATTCGCGACTGTCTGCCGAACACATTGTCGGAGTCCTCGTGAGTTCCTGAGGGTTAATGTATCGTCGTTGTTGAAAAACAAGTCGTTAGTTGGTTAGCTTACGACGCTTTGTGGGTGGCACCCTCGCGAGTTTTGCACCGTGCTCGGCGTTGGTTTTTTCAAGCGTCGCACGCAGTTGCGCATTCACCTCCTGAAGGTAAGTGGCCTGCGCATCGCGTATCTCAGAACTCAGATTGAACACTTTGCCGGCAAACCCGTGGCAAGCCGCTATTTCCGCAACGTGCTTATCCGCGTTGAGAGCATGTGTGACGCTCGCGGAGTGCCGGCGATGGACATTGAGTGGCTCGGCGCAGTATCCCACGCGAGCATTCGTACCGGTGAGGGCTTGTAGATAGAGGCGCCAGTCGCCGGCCATCTTGTACGTTTGCAGATCCTCTTCGCAGGCTTCCATCACCTCGAGAAGCGCCTCGCGGCGCCAAATGACGGCGCTGACGTTGAGTATCACGTTCTTGACAGACAAATACTGGATGGCAAAGTCCTCTGCCTCGAAAATGCCAGTTCGTGTCAACGCATCCGGTGCGACGCTGGCGTAGTAACCTTTGTAGCTGGACCACATGGGCATGCCCTCGGCATCAATGGCGCTGCTGTCGCTGAAAGCGAATTTGACCATGGGGTCATGCCTCATGAGGGCGATTACTTCGGCGAGGAACTTAGGAGTGCAGATGTCATCGGCTTCCGCGATCCACAGGAATTCGCTGGTGGCGGTCTCCGCGGCTTTGCGCCATTGCTTGAAAACCGAGCCGCTGTTGGATTCATTCGGCAGCAAACGAATGTACCGGCTCCACTCGGCGGCGACTGCGGGAATCACCTCGAGACTGTTGTCGGTCGAACAATCGTCCAGCACCAGGATCTCTTTCACGGGCTGCGTCTGCAAGAAGATGCTGCTCAGCCGGTTTGGTATGTGTGCGGCATAGTTGAAATTGGGCACCGCAACGGAAATGGTCGGTAAATCTCGGTGGGCGAGTTGCAGCAGCCGCCAGACGTAGGAGGGAAAGTCGAATTTCTCCGTGATGAGATCCCGGCCCGCGGCGCGGTCCGCATCGCTGGGTGCCTTTTCTATCGCAGCGACTACCGCGGCCGCCATCGATACCGTATCGCCAAGCGGGGCCACATGGCCGAGCGGATGATCGCGCAGCAGATCGGGAATGCCTCCCGAACGATCGAAAGCCATGCTTGGAAGCCCCGCGTAAAGCGCCTCCAGCACGACAGAGGGAAATGGATCTTCGCGAGAGGTGAGCACGAACGCGTTGGCCGCGGAGAGGAAGCTCGACACGTCCTTGCGGTAGCCAGGCATATGGAACGTCCCGGTACGCTCCGCATCGTCGATCTCATGCTGCATCCAATCTCTGAGCGAAGGATCGATGTCGCCCACCCAGCAAAAATGAGTGACCAAGGAACTCGAATTGCGTACGAGGCGCCACAATTGCAGGAACAAATCGAAACCCTTGCGCAGATCCGCGTAACCCATGCCGATGACCAGCCGCTGATCCCTGCGAATGCCGAATTCCTCGCGTAAGGTTTCGCCGGCGGCCCGTGATAGTTGTAACTTGTGATACATGCCCTGAGGGATGATGAGGACGTCCTCTTCGCGCTCCAGATTGAGTGCCTGTTGGAACTGATCCCTGACGAAGACTGACGCGAAAACGATTTGCCTGGCCTGCTTTGCAGCGATTCTGGCATTCGCGGTCAAATTCTTCTCTCGCAGAATGCGTGGCAGCTCGTGCACCAGCATCGTCGCCTCGATCCCGGCCTTGCTCAAGGCCGGCACGGCAAGGGCGGCGGCGCTGGTGTTCACGATGGCGGACGTATATCCGCTTTCCTTCAAGGACCAGAATAGAGCCTCCAGCGCCGCGGAATTGCCGGCAATCTTCAAAGGCCCCAGTTCGCGGTAGGAGTCTTCGAGCTTGCCTCCGTCCAGCAGAACCACGGAGGTTTCGACTCCGAAATGGCTGCGCAAGGTGCGTCCAATATTGAGCAGCAGATGCTGCGCACCGCTCGGGAAGGCGTCGTGGCCTATCAGCAGTACCCGGCCGTCGCGGTTCTCCTGCGATCTCCCGACCAGGGCGCGGGCCGTCGCGTTCAGATACGCCGATCCGTAATGTAAATCAGGTTCCAAGTAGGCCGCCTCGCACCACTCGTTCCAGGCGTTGACGCAGACGATCGGCTCACCGAAGAAGGGGTTTCGCACCGCGCGGTCCACGAGTTCGCTCAACCACGCTTGGTATTTCTGCGGCGTCGAATTGGTTAGTACCAGTCCATTGCCCTGGCGCCGCGCGTCATTGTCCCAGCTCGGCACCGCGGTCTTGATCAGCGGGTATGTCGGCGTCGCTTCGTCCAGGGATACGCGCACGACGTCGTCATAGCGATATGCCTTGCCTTCGAATTCGAGGTCCAGGTATTGCAACGATTGATTGATCGCCGGCATATCTCGGGTCAGCTTGTGGGGCGGGAATTCAATCGCGCCGTCCATACCAAACAGGGTGGGATCCGTCGCGTTGAAGGTCTGACCCATTACAAGGAGTGGATCTTCGTTGAACTTGTCTTTGAATAAGCTCCGCAACCTGGCGAGCGTATTCACGCCGTCGTTGATCAGCCCTGGCCTGTAGATCATGAGGAGCGGCCGTCCTTGGATGCGAATATAGCGGGGGTCCGCGAAATGCCGGGCGAAATCGGATACCAATTGATCTTCGTCTTCGAGACGATAATCCTGGGAGATCAGCACCTCGGCGTCGGCGCCATCCCAGCGCCGCGTCCAGTTCTCGTTCGCCCACATCAGGCAGAAAGGCATCTCGATCGAGCTTTCTGCGAGGAAGGCGTCGACCGGCTTCTCTAGCAGCCGTTTGCCGTTGAACCAGTAGTAATAGAAAACGAATCCGTAGACGCCACCCGCCCTCGCCAGCGCCGCCTGGCGGCGCATCGTTTCGGCATTACTCAAGGAATAGAACCCCAGGTCCCGCGGCACTCGAGGCTGATAATGACCTTTAAAGCGCGGTAAACCGCGCGAAACATTGGTCCATTCCGTGAAGCCCTCTCCCCACCAAGCGTCGTTTTCGGGGAAAGCGTGGAACTGCGGTAAAAAATAGGTCAATAGCTTGGCGCGCCGCGGCGCCGATGCAGGTAATGGCGCGAAGTCTTCGAAATCCGGACCCGCCTTGGTGAATCGCTTCACTTCGCGCGGGATCGTTGCCTCATCCTGCGGCATGCGGCCAAAGACCCCAGGTTCATGCTTATGTGCCAGGAAGTGTAGGAACGGATTCTGATCCGCGTCATTGCCCAGATAACGAGCAGAGTAGAATTTAGCATCGAAGTGCACGGAAGGAGTGCGTCCTTCCCGGTAACCGTAAGAGACGAAGTGTTCGAACGGGTCGATGCCCGCGGCCGCTACGTCCGGGTAGGAGCGCGCATAGTGTTCGACATTGAAATCGGAGATCGGAGCAAACCGGCAGGTCGTACGGTGTTCCAGATAGTGCGAAAGCGCGTTATCGGCCTCAGCCAAGCCATACAGCTTTCGGTACCAGCACGGATCGAAGATCAAGCTCGGCTTGCGCCCCTCGATGTCGCCGTAGGAAAGGTAATGAGTAAGCGGTTGAACGCCAGCCTCTTGTACGTCCGGGTTTTGCGCGAGATACCAGCTCGTATCGAAGTAAAAATTCGGGCGCCGGCCTTCCCGGTAACCGAAATCGAAGAAATGTTCGAGGGCGGCCACCCCAGCTTGGGCGATGTCCGGATACTGCGATAGATAGAATTTCGCATCGAACAGCCCGCTTTTCGAGATGGAATCGAGGTCATAGGTTCTCCGCCCGGCCGTAGCCGGCGTATCGCCCGCATCGGGCACCTCCTCTACTTCGGGAGACCGTAAAAAAATATTAGACATTTTCCAGAAAGCGTATGTGTAGGCGCGTGGTTCTCAAAGAGAGGCAGTCTGCCTACGTTCTCGGTGTTTCGGGGGCGATTCTGTTAAATTTGTGACTGGCATCCATAGTTATTCCCTTACGAGAATATATTTGACAATGTTAACCGTAAACGGGTGATCCTTCAGGGATGAACAACCAAATATACGCGAGTGATTGTTGTCTCATTTATGGCAGTTATTTCTGGTACTTAGCACTATCTGATCATGCGCTCTAGTCAGCGTCGTTTTGTTTCGCGTGATAGTTGTCTCAATTCTGGTACTAGCTATGACAGACGGGCAAAGAGGCTGGTATGTTTCGAGCCATGGCCAAACCTAGTTCGTTGCCCCGTTGATTAAGTAAAAAGGATTCGTATCGTGTCTACCACCAGCATCTCCGGCGGCGGCAACCATAACGTCAACGTTTATGGCAACGGCACTGTTATTGCTGGAAACGGCAACGACTCCATCAACATTACGGGTAATGGCAACGTCGTCATCGGCAATGGCCGCGATACCATCAGCATCGGCGGCTCCGCGCAAATCACGGAGATCGGAATCTCAGGTCACGACACCATCAGTCTAGGCTTGGGCAACGACACGATCTCAGTGCAAGGATATGCCACCGTGACCATCGCCGGCGGAAGCGTCGCGTCGTGCTCAACGATCGTCGGCGGGGGCGCGGCGACGATTTCCGGCGGCTCACTCGTCATCCATCACTTGTCCAACGGGATAACCCAAGACTTCGCTCTCGCCGGCAAGATGACGTTGATAGGTGGCACCAGTCTCACCGAGTTTGCCGCCAGCGGGGGTTCGACGGTCCTGAAGGGTGGGTCAGGGCATGACGTCTTCATCGGTGGCTCGGGCCATGACACCATGACAAGTATCGGCACCCACAACGTGTTCGAGTTCCTGGCTTCGGCCGCCGGGGGCCAGCATGTCATCACGAACTTCGTTTCCGGCGACCAACTGAATGTCGAAGGCCACTCGCTCACGTATTTTATCTCGCACAATGAGGTCACGTCGCTCAATGGCAACACGTATATCAGCGTCGACAACGGCAAGACCACCATCGAACTGCAAGGCGTAACCACAGCGCACCCGGCGCAAACGCCCGAGACGTCCCCCGTATTGTCGCTTAACCATATAGAAAGGTTCTGAGGTTTGATCAACTCGAGTTGACCCGGGACATGAAAGAATCATCTTTCATCGGCGCACTGAATATCTCCCTCATCGAAGCGTTGGACCGATGCCTGCAATCCGCGATCAGCGTCGAGGCATTAACGACCCTGGGGACGGTGCGCGAAGCGCTGCTCGCGAACGCGCTCCCCACAGCCCTGCGCATCATCGATCATGCGTGGCGGTGCATCCCTGAGGATATAACGACGGTCGCGCCGATTTACGGCCGCCTCCTGATGGCTGAAGCACGCGATTACGCTGCGGCGTTGCGTCTTCTGCAACGAGCGAACGAACTGACGCCCGACCCAGACGTGGCGGCGCTGATTGCGGTTGCGCTTTTGCGCCTGCGCCGGCTGGAGGAGGCGCAGCAGCAACTGGAAATGGCTCTCGCCGCCTATTGCGTAATGCCGGACGGATTGCTGTTCCACGCGGCCGGCGAAATCATGCGGGATCCGGAGGTCGGGGTGCCGGGATGGATTGGCCGAGGGCCGCAGATCGAATTTGTCGGCGAACTGTCACAGACCGATCCTTCAAACGTCCTGCATATCCAATTCGATGTGCGTGATTCACCGGCGAGAACGTTGAGAATCAAGCCTGTCGACGGGAGGCTCGCCTTCAGCTTCAAGCCACGGAGGTCTGATGTGATTGCGGGCTGCGAGGCCACAAGGCGCGGTGCAGCGCTGCTCGGCAGCGGTGCGCGAAGCCCTCAGAATTTTGCGCTCGACGGTCGTGCCGAGTGCGGCGGGTCAGGGCTCACCGGCTGGGCGCGCGTGGGTTGGTCGCCCACGCAAGCGATCCGCGTTCGTGTCGAGGATGAGAACGGCGATCGGGGAGCAGTCAGTGAAGGGCGCTCGGAGGGCCTCAACGGGCGGTGGCCGTTCAAGATCGACTTACGTGACATCGGCCTCAAGGGCGCCCGTTTGGTCATTTCGGCTCAGCTGCCTGACGGGCGCTGGCAAGCATTACCGGACTCGCCTTTGCTGCTGAAGGCTGCCGTTCGCCCCGCGAAAGACCGAGTGGCGAGTTTGGCCGGGTGGCGAGCGTGCGCGTCGCGGTTGCACGTCAAAAACAATACGGTCAAGCGCGCAGCTATCGCCGACGTCATCATCCCGGTGTATCGGGGTCTTGAGGAAAGCCTGGCCTGCATCGATTCGGTGCTCACTACGATAGATGACACGGCACAAATCGTGGTCGTCGACGATGCTTCCGAGGATGCGGCGCTCATTGAGGCGCTCGACGCGTTGGCCGCTGCCGGCCGTATTGTGCTGTTGCGCAACGCCGCCAATCAGGGCTTCGTCGCCTCGGTGAATCGGGCGTTAGCGCTTGACCCCACCCACGATGCGGTTCTGCTCAATTCCGACACCCGGGTGTTCGATGACTGGCTGGCGCGCTTGCGCGAAGCCGCTTATAGCGGCCCGACGGTGGGTACCGTCACGCCGTTGAGCAACAACGGATCGATCGCGAGCTATCCGCGTTCGCTCGGAAGCGACCTTCAGCCTGACGACGCGGGTATCCTGCATGCGCTCGCCGCGTCCACGAATTCACATCTGCGCGTCGAGATTCCGGTCGGGGTCGGATTCTGCTTGTACCTGCGCCGCGATTGCTTGCAAGACGTGGGGCATCTCGACGCTGAGGTCTTCGGCAGGGGCTATGGCGAGGAGGTGGACTACTGCCTGCGCGCGCGCGCGCGCGGTTGGTCGCATCAACTGGCGGCCGATGTGTTCGTCTATCACGCCGGCGGCCGATCCTTCGGCGCGCAGCGCGCAGCGCTGCTCGATCGCAGCCAACGCCTGCTCAATCTGCGCTACCCGGGGTACGACGGTTTCATTGCGGATTTTCAGGCGCAAGATCCGCTGCGCCCCGCGCGGCGACGCCTTGATGAGCGCAGAGTGCGGGCTTTCAAAGGGCGCTTCGTTCTGCTGGTATCGCTGGCATTGACCGGTGGTGTAGAGCGCTTTGTCAGGGAGCGCTGTGCCGCGGTGCGCGCACGCGGCTTCTTTCCGTTGGTGCTCAAGGCCGCCGCGCCCGGCAATGCCGGCCGCTGCGAGTTGTGGACCGATGCCCTGGAGGTCCCGAATCTTCGCTACGACATCCCGACGGAGCTGTCCGACCTCGCCGCCCTGCTCGGCGCGCTTCCCATTGAGAGCATCGAGATGCAGCATTTTCTGCATCTCGATGCCCGCGTCGTCGATGCCGCGCTCGCGGTATCGGTCCCGTATGACGTATTCATCCATGACTATTCCTGGATTTGTCCGCGCATCACGTTGATCGACGGCGCCGGCCGATATTGCGGCGAGCCCGCCATCTCGGTTTGCGAAACCTGCGTCAAGCGCAATGGGTCGAGCCTGGGGGAGAAGATCTCCGTGGCGGCCTTGCGTGCTCGTAGCGCCGCGTGGCTCAAGGGTGCGCGCCGGGTGTTCGCGCCGTCGGCCGACACGGCGGTGAGGTTCGAGCGGCACTTTGCGGACCTCGAGGTGACAGTGCAGCCGCACGCGATGCAAGTCCCCGCCACTCCGCTGCCGCCGCGGGACCCCGCAAGAACCCTGGTTCGCGTCGCGCTGATCGGCGCCATCGGTGAGCACAAAGGCTACAAGGTTCTGCTCGACTGTGCGGGCGACGCACGCGATCGAGCCCTGCCGCTCGAATTCGTGGTCATTGGCTATACCGAAAACGACGCACCGCTCTTTGAGACCGGCAAGGTATTCGTCACGGGGCGTTACAGCGAAGGCGAAGCGCCGCATTTGCTGCAGCGCGAGCGACCCGATATCGCCTGGTTTCCGTCCGTCTGGCCTGAAACATGGTGTTATACGCTGGACTTCGCGTTAGGTGCCCGGTTGCAGATCGCCGCCTTCGATGTAGGGGCCATTGCGGAACGTCTGCGCGCGCTAGGACAGGGCGAGTTGCTCCCGTTGGGACTGGAACCGGGGCGCATCAATGATCGCCTGTTGAGCTTTGCCGCGGCCACGCAGCTTGCTTCCGCAACAGCGTCACGTTCTGAACAAACATCGCTATCGCCGCCACGTCATGCCACGAATAATGCCATAACGCCTAACGCTGAGATTCACATGACTGACGCCGCCGCCCGCAAGCCCGTAGAAGCAATGCCAGCCCCTGCAGTCATCGCAGAGGAAGGCTTGAGCGCGTCGGTTCAGGTATTGCCTCTGCCGGCCGGGCTTTACCTGTTCTCGGTCAAGTCCGCAGGCCCGACCGCCGTACACGCAACGAGCCAACTCGCGCTGCCCGCCATGCATTTGGGCTTGGGTCCCGGCGTGAAACCGGAACAAATGCAATTCATGGAAGGCACTTCAGGGCACGGTGCTTGGCTGTTCGCTGCGACGGATCAGCTCGTCGCGAAAATCGCCGCCGGCGGCGCCACGCTGATCCTGACGTCGGTGCGCGCACCGGGTGGCGAGGTGCTCTCGATCAAAGTGGAACGCCTGAATGCCCGCTTGGATGCGACTCTGGCATTCTCCGCGCCCGTGCCGGGCGTGGAGCCACGGCCGAACAACGGCGGCCCCGAGGTCGCTCCGCCGAGAGCGCCGGCCTCTGGAACCACCACGTCCAAGCTGCCTCTGTCGATTCAGATCGGGGCCCATATTCGCACCCGGGGCGACATGATCTTCGCCGATGCGCCGTGGGCCGGGCGCATCGCGCCGGGTCTATGGATCGAATCTTTCTCGGTTCGGCCGCAGGAGCAGTTCGGGGCCGGGGACATCGAGTACAAGGGGCTCACGGGCAGCGGCTTCGAGACTCCGTGGGTCACCGATGACCAGCCCTGCGGCACCAAAGGCATGGCGGTGCCGTTGGTGGGATTCGCGCTGCGGCTCAAACCGAGTCCGGCGGCGAGCGGATATGACTGTGAATATAGCGGCTACTTCCAGTCGGGCCTGACCGTGGGTCCCTTGAAAAACGGCGCGCCCTGCCGCTCGACCGTGGCCAACGATCCGCTCGAAGGCATCCAGATCCGGCTCATCAAGCATACCGCGACGGGCCGGCGCAAGCCGCCTCGAGCCGTCGCGTGCGCATGAAGTGAACGCGCCGGCCCGCGAGCGCGTGCTCCTCAACGTCGGCTGCGGGCCACCTGATGGCGGCAGAGTGCCGCGTTACTTCGACTCATGGCGCAAGCTACGAGTCGATATCGATCCTGAGGTGAATCCCGACATCTTGGCCGATCTCACCGATCTGTCTCAGATCGCCGATGCGAGCGTCGATGCCGTCTGGGCCGCGCACTGCCTCGAGCACCTGTACGCATACCAGGTGCCCCTCGCGCTGTCGGAATTTCGTCGGGTGGTGCGCGATGACGGCTTCGTCTGCGTCACCGTGCCGGATCTACAAACGGTGGCGAGCTACTTGGTGGCCGACCGGCTGCACGAAACCTTGTACGAATCGCCCGCGGGACCGGTGACCCCGCACGACGTGTTCTTCGGCTTTGGCCCGGCCATCGCGGCCGGCCGGCCTTCGATGGGCCATCACTGCGGATTCACGCCGGGCATGCTGCAGCGCTGTTTCGGCGGGCAGCAATTCGGTGAAGTGTTGCTGCGGCGGCGCATCCCGCAGCTCGAACTCGCGGCGCTCGCCCGCGTGACTGCGGCGAACGACGACGCCGAGCGAGGCGCGCTGGTGGCGGCGCTCGAGTTGTGAAGTACCTGTTCATCCATCAGAACTTCCCCGCGCAGTACCGGCATGTAGTGCGTCATCTGGCCGAGCAGCCGGACAATGAAATCTACTTCATCACGCAGCCGAACGAGAATGTCATGCCGGGGGTTCACAAAGTCACGTATCCGAAGGATCTACGAGGCCCGGTCAACTGCCACACGTACGCCGCGGAGATCGATCGCGCGATTCATATCGGCGCCACCGTCGCCGACGTGTGCCGTGGTCTGCAAGCGCAGGGTTTCCGGCCGGATCTGATCGTCGGTCACAGCGGCTGGGGCGAGACCTTGTTCGTCAAGGATGTGTTTCCGGATGTGCCACTGCTGGCGAATTTCGAGTTCTACTATCACGCTCATGGCGTGGACGTGGGGTTTGATCCGGAATTCGTCTCGATCTTCAATGACCCCTCGCGCCTGCGGGCGCGCAACGGCATCAATCTGCTGGCGTTCCAGGCGGCAGACTGGGGCCACTCCGCCACCCAGTGGCAGCGCGGGCTCAACCCATCGGAGATGCGCTCTCGCATCAGCGTGCTGCACGAGGGCGTGGATACGGCGCTCGCCTGTCCCAACCCAAACGCTCGCTTCAAAATTCCGGGCGGGCGCGTGCTCACGGCCCGCGATGAGGTGGTCACCTACGTGGCGCGTAATCTCGAACCTTATCGCGGCTTTCATATTTTCATGCGCTCCCTGCCGCAGCTGCTGCGGCGGCGCAAGCAAGCGCAAGTCGTGATCGTCGGCGGCGACGGCGTGAGCTACGGCGCGCCGCCGCCGCCGCGCTCCACATTTCGCGAGATGATGCTGCGCGAACTGGGCGCCGACTTGGACTTGAACCGCGTGCACTTCTTGGGGATGCTCGAGTACCACGACTATATAAGTCTGCTGCAAATCTCCTCGGCGCACGTGTATCTGACGTATCCGTTTGTGCTGTCGTGGTCGCTGATCGAGGCCATGTCGTGCGGCTGCATGATCATCGGGTCGAACACGCCGCCGGTCCTGGAAGTGCTCCGCGACGGCGCCAATGGCTTAAGTGTAGATTTCTTTGATCACCAAAAGGTTGCCACGCTGATCGAAACCGCGCTCGCGAAACGTGAGGTGATGCTGCCGTTGCGCGCGGCGGCGCGTGCCACGGCGGCGGCGCAATTCGATCTCGAGCGCTTGATTTTGCCGCGCTGGAATCGATTGTTCGATGACCTCATCAACCACCGGCAGCCGGTGCACGCGACCTAGCGGGTCTGGCGAAGACCGGTTGAGGTCGGCCGCATGAGGCGCGTGAGTCGCGTGCGAGCGGTGGCCATCAATTATTCTTCCCAGTGGCCCCGCACGTGGCGCCACTGGTTGCCTTCCTGTTCCCACCGGTCTGCCACCCAGTGAGCGCGACGATGTTCCGGAATCCACGTGCCGGATTCCCAGCGGAAAAAGTGCCCGTTCCAGTCCCAGTACCCCGGGGCCCAGACGAAGCCGTCCCGGTGCGGCGGCGTATGTTCAACGCGCGGCGCCGGCGGCGCGGTGCCGACGATATCCTCCGCCGCCAGCGCGGGTCCCAAGAGTGCTCCTGCCACCACCAGTATCGTCAACCGTCTTTGCGTCGTCTTCATGTCGTAACCTCCGGCCCGACCGGGCCATCCGTGCGTTATTGATTCAAAATATGGCACGACCGATCGTGCTTTTAGCAAACGGAGTCATTGGGATTGGGTCAGCTCGTAGCAGCCTGGGAGTTAGCGAAGCTTCTTGCGGGCGCGGCTGCGATCGAGCAGCGCGTCGAAGGCGGTTTGCGCACGCGACATCGCAGAACGGTCGCCCATCAGCACAAGCCGGTGTTGGTACATCATGGTGATGCCGTCGAACTCGTAGGCGAATTGCTCGGCATCCAAATCCGCCCGGAAGTGCCCTGCGTCGATCGCCGTCTGAGCGCAGCGCGTCAATAATTCCCACCAATCCTGCATCGCCTGGACCAGCCGTTCACGAACGGGATGTCCGATCCGATTGCGATAGTCGGCTGAAGCTCGTTGCAGCAAGCAGCCGCGCTGCTCGGCGGCGCCGCGAATCCATTCCAGTTCGTTGTCGAACAGCACACGCAACCGAGGCTCGCCGCGCGGCGCAGCCAATGCGGGCTGCACGACGCGCAGGGTAAAGCGGTTCACCACTTCTTGGAGCACGCCGAGCTGCAAGGCCTCTTTGGACTTGAAATGAGCAAACAGGCCGCTCTTGGACAGATGGGTCTTCTCTGCCAGCACGCCGATGGAGAGGCCCTCGTAGCCCACTTCGCTGACCAGGCCCACTGCACCCGCCAGAATGGCTTGCCGGGTTTGTTCGCCCTTGGAGGGCTCTCTGAGCGATCTATTCACGGTGGGATAATAGCACGATCGTTCGTATTTACAACTCGCGCGCACGATGAGCCCGCAGGCTTAACCCGCGGTTTCCGGTTGTCTCAACTCCGCCTCGAGGCGCTGCGCGGCGGGTGCCGCGTCGGCCCATCCGGCGTCGCGCGCTTGCCGATAGAGCGTCAGCGCCGCGCCGCGGTCCCTGACCACACCCCGTCCCCATTCATGCAGCTGGGCGAGTGCGAACATCGCCGTCGGATGCCGCGCCTCGGCGGCGAGTCGATACCAATGCGCCACCTGGATCCAATCGGCATCGCTCGCGGCGGTTTGCGCGTTGAGTGAGCCCAAGGCCAGTTGCGCCGAGCTATGACCCTGGGCCGCGGCTGCCGCGTACTGGCGCGCCGCCGCGGCATCATCGCGGGCGACGGCGAGCCCGAGTCTCAAGCACACGCCGAAATTATATTGCGCATCGACATTGCCCTGCGCCGCCGCGCGTTCGAACAATTTCGCTGCTTGGGCGCGATCGGCCGCGGGGTCGTCCGCGGCGTCGGCCTTCTGCAGTAACAGGCCGCCCAACAGCACCATCGCCGGTGCGTGACCTTGCAGGGCCGCCGCGCCGAGCCAGCGGCGCGCCTCCAGCACCGACGCCTCGACGCCTGTGCCGCGCAGATAGAAATCACCGACTCTGCTCTGTGCGCCGGCATCGCCGTTGTCAGCCGCCTTGAGCCACAGCTGAAACACCTCACCCGGATCCGCGGCGGCTCCTTCCACCGTGCGCAGCGACGTGAGCGCGGCGATCGCGCCGGCGTGCCCCTGCAGCGCGGCCCGCTCGTACCACATCACGGCGGCCTCGGGGTCCTTGGGCACACCGCGGCCTTGGATCAAGATGTCGCCGAACCAGGCTTGCGCAAACGCATCCCCGCCGAGCGCCGCGCGGGTGAACCAGCGCATGGCGAGTGGCGGGTTCGCGGGCACATGCTTGCCGTCGAAATACAGGAGCGCGAGGGCCGTCTGCGCGTCGGCGTGACCCGCGGTGGCGCACGTGGTCAGCAATTCGATCACTCGCTCAGGTTTTACGAAGGCACTTAAGTCCGCACGCTCGAGTCGCTGGGCGAGCAGACAGGCGGCGGCGGCGCTGCCCAACTGGGCGGCGCGCACCAGCGCCGCCGTCGCGTGGGCTTGCTGCGCGCGCACGTACTCACCCTCGGAATATTGGCGGAACAGCGCCCAGGCCGCCGCGACACTGCCGGCCTCGGCGGCCTGCCGCAGCAGCGCGATGCCCCGCTCGGAGTCCTGTTTCACTCCCAAACCCCGAAAGTGCAGGAACGCCAAGTTGTAATTGCCGGCGGCCTCGCCGTTGGCGGCGGCGCTGGTGTACCAACGGGCCGCCAAGGCATAGTCCTGGCGCAGGTTCTCGCCGGTCGCGTAGAGAATCCCGATCTGCAGACAAGCCGAGCCGCTGCCTTTCTCCGCCGCCTGAAGGTACCACTTGAGCGCGGCGCGCACATCACGCGGCATGCCGAGACCGCCGAGGCGCAGAGTGCCGAGATGGTAGAGCGCGTTGGCGTCGCCTTGGGCGGCCGCGCGATGAAACCAATCGGCCGCGGCTGCAAAATCCTGCGGCAATCCAATACCCTCGGCGTACATCGCGCCGAGGCGATCGTACGCCACGGTGACGTTTTGATCCGCGGCTTTGGCGATCCAGCGAGCCGCTTCGGCCGCGTCGCGTTGCACCCCCTCGCCGCGCAGATAAAGCTGCCCCAACACAAACTGCGCGTCGCCGTCGGCAAGATCCGCCGCGTGGCGGCAAAACGCCGCGGCGGAGATGAGGTCCGGGTCCGGGCCGGTCCGGAATAGCTGGACCAGCGACAGCCACGCTTTGACGTAACCGCGCGAGGCCGCGCGGCGCAGCCACGTCTCGGCGGCCGATGCGCTCTGCGCCAACCCCCAGCCACGCCGGTAGAGCTCGCCGAGATGAAACATGGCGGCCGGCTGTTCTTTCTCCGCGGCCTGCGTGAGCAAGGCGGCCGCGCGCACGGCATCGTGCTCGACGCCCTCGCCGAACAACAGCAACAGGGC
>Ga0116229_10003855_pt1 | contig 24651 bp, 18 predicted proteins | sample S1TSphgellanicum_3_FD_87313 | JGI IMG/M metagenome (GOLD analysis project Ga0116229, IMG submission 87313) | Host-associated microbial communities from peat moss isolated from Minnesota, USA - S1T2_Fc - Sphagnum magellanicum MG | ecosystem: Host-associated > Plants > Peat moss > Unclassified...
GTTTCTTTGAAACAAGTTCAAAGCCTTTTCAGGGCAATTTGGAGGCGTTGGAAAAACACGAGTGGAACAAAATTGTAGCTCCTTACCAAAGATAAGAGAAATTTAATGTGTTTTAAATAAGTGTGGATTCTGCATTCACTACAAAACAGTTTTTATCTGTCTAGACTCTCTGTTTCTGAATGAGCCCCAGTAAAAATTTGCACTTCTTTTTGCACTTGAAAATCCAAATTCCTTTTTGTTTCCTTTTTCTCCTTTTCTATTTCCTTATTTCATTCTTTTCTGACTTGATGGTGGTCTTCTATCCATGATGCACTCCAAGCTCAAATTATTATCATTTGATTTACATTAGTGCAGCCTTGAGTTCTTGCATGTTCTTACTACACTTTCCTCTACCTTTTGGTGTTTGCTGTGGGTGCTATTCAAAGTGCATTTGAGCAAGGAATTCATTTTAATTGAATGAATTCATTGGTGACTTTAGAGATGCCATGATGTGAATACACTTTTCAATCATAAATTTCTTTTGGGATCTTTACAACAGTAAATTTTGCCCCTGTCACAAGTAATCAAACATGAACACATACACAAATAGTGTTAACAAAAACTCATGTGATCACTGTGAATCATTTCAAGGAAAATAGTCTGTAAAATAAGCAAGTGATGCCTCAGACTTGATTCTCATTTACCAAACTTCTTATGTACTATGAAATGATCAAGCCCCTGCCTGTCATGTTGGGCAAGGTGCTAGGCTATCCCATTAGGGTGAGCTTGGCAGTACACCAAAACATAAATCACCCCTCCCCATCATGTTGGGCAAGGTGGGGCAAACCTATTAGGGGAGCTTGGCAGTGCACCCAACGTAATCAACAGGGAGGAGACCATTCATTAACATTACAGTCTGGGTTGGCAGATTCAACAATTTTCTTAGAAAATGCATGTTCAAGAGAAATCTTGGTCACTATTATGAGTATATGACCATCACTGGAAGATTACTTCATATAATGTGGGCAAGAAAATAACATAGTCTGCTAGTGCAGATCTAAATGGGTATTTTACATATTTCAATGTTTGTTTCACTTCAAGTGAAATTAGATATATAATCGAACATATCATAATCTTCAAATGTTCTTGTATTTTTACACAGTTTGATTTTTATCAAAGAACATCACTACGATTTGCACCCATGAAAAAGGCTTATGTCTAAGCAGCTTTGTTATGCAACTTTGTTGTGGAAACTGGGAACCAGTGGTTTTTTCATATTCTCCATGTTCTGCAGTTGGATGCCTGTGGGGCCTTCTGGGCAGTAATTTGGCTACATTAAGCCCAGCTTTGTTGAACACATTGGTGACTTACAAACTAGGCAGAGGAGGTTTAAGCAAGCACCCCCTGTATTTTTTAGCTTGAGATTAGTGAATTGCCCTCAATTTCAGTTGGTGCATTAGCAAGGTAGCCATATTTTTCTTAGATTTGTAGGCGACTTAGGATTTTCTTTTTTCATGTTGTGAAGAATTGGCCATGTGATGGAATCAAACCCTGACCAAACTGGTCCTGCCCACTAAAGCACAAGGCAAACCTACACAAACAAGCAGCATTTTAGTATCAAAATTCCAAAGACAAGGTTTAGTTATTTGGCCCTATTGCAATAGTTGTAAAATCCAAGTTTCCAACAGAATTAGCAAAGTGACAAAGATCATGGAAACAAAAAAAGAAAAAGCAAAGTAACAACACGTAAACCATTGCCAATACTTGAAGCTCCATCATCCATCACTTAGAACACTCAATAATTTTGCCATGGATAACAACATGCCATGGGCATGGTGCATCATTGAACAAGTGTAATAATGGGCTATGGAGTAGTGAGACCTAAACAACAAGCCAAACATCAAAATCAAGATTGAAGACAAGCAAAATTCAAAATCCATAATCATAAAAAATCAAAGAAAAAAAAAACCATTCATAAAAAGAAGAATGGTAAGAGATTAGGGTAGTTCTTGGTCTACCTACATATCGAAGAAGCCTATGAGAGAAACAATAACACTTAGACATCAAATGCATAATAGATGCAAAAGGCCTTCCATTCTTCAATGGCTTGATGGTTAGGAAAATTCTCAAATGTGTAAAACTTTTGAGCAATCATACAAATGACTAAGTCAACATGAGTTGTTAGCCTATTTTGAAGCTTGCTTTCATAAAGTTAAGTGTATTGAAACATCATTCATCCTCCATTAAACCAAAAATTTGAACAATTGTAACTTTTGTTAACTTGATGTATTCTAACATTTGGTGCACAACATTTTTGAGATGTAGGAAGTTGCTTTCACAATTGTGTCAAGGGGTTGTAATTATGAGGTTCAACCATTCCAACTTGACAACTACTCTTCATTGTCAAAACAAACAAAGAACATTGCATATGCAATGTTGTTGGGTCCAACACAATTGAAATTTGGACCACACTTCTAGTAGGCCCATATTTCTTAGGTATACAGTAAACAAACTTGATCACCTTGAGATGTAGTTCAAAAGAGGTTTTAGCATTAGGACTCAACCAAAACTGAGGATAAACAACCCCAAGTGAATCCATAAATACATGATAGGGGACGCAATTGCAAATTTCAAAATCAACTTTTTAGTTGTAGCCATACACTATGATTTCACCTTTGATATAGCCTCTAGATAAACAACTTGTATGACAAAATAAATAACACCAATGGCTTGGTATTTTTATTTTTCCCATATGTCTTGCCCCCCAAATTTAAATACCAAATGATGAAGTTTGAGCATATCAACTCCCAAATTCAAATGCCAATGATGAAGTTTAATGTTCAAATCCATGATCCATTTCATACAAATGATCTCACAAATGTAATTCACTGGTTGATTGAAATGTTTGAAGACATATCCTTTAACCCATATGTCTAACCATAATAAATTTGAAAAAAATATGCCTTACATAAATAAACTATTACAATGAAATCACATACAAAGACACCCTACAATTGCATGAATTTGATGAGGGAGTGAATTGTAATTGACATAGGCATTAAGGAAGACAACAAAAGCATCATTTCAACATCATAGAGCTCATTCAAGTTTGTTATTGCTTGGGTTACAATTGTTAAATCAAGTGCCATTTTCATTAGTAGAAGGCTATCATGTGCTACCATATATTGATGTTTACAACTATTACTATCCACACACACAAACTTAATAACATCATAACCCTCTTAAAAAGTGCATAGACTATAAACCAAAACATGAAACACCTACAACAATGCAAGAATCCAAGCCCAAAACACAAGATGAAAAACCAAAACACCATGTGCACAAGAAGATTGACCTAACACATAAAAACTATAAAGCAAGAAAACACTATGTGTTCTAAAAGTTCAAATCGCCAATAGTGATTTAAGATCACACATCTTGGGATTAAATCTCTATACTAAATATCTATAATCATGTTCACACTAGAACTGATTCCACAACAACTTACATTAATTTACCTATAGTAACTAGGATATAAATATGTAACTAAGATAAAACTCTTGACATGGTGATACTTTTCTAACACGCAATTTAATAAATTCAACATACTTATCCACTGAATTTTTATATATTGCACAACAACTTGTTCCTTTTTGTTTCATTCATCTAGGCCAATTTGACAAACTTTCAATGGCATATAAAAAACTTGTAAACAAAGGGTTAAAAATATCAAAATAGGTTTTTTAATCGTGCCACCAAAGCAAACCAAAAAAGGTTTGGATTGTTAGGTTTGTTTTATGTGCCATATAATGAATGCATGTAGATCCTGAATTTGAACTATAACACCATTTTGAGCACCTTGAAAAATACTCACACCATTTGCACCAGAACAAAATAGCTGACTTGATATATTTTTTTATGTCAAGCCCCCAAAATGACAAGTGCACAACCAAAATCACCTTGGTCAGATTTTGGGCATTAGAACTTTTTTATAATGCATTTGATTGAAAAAAGAATTGGGATGCAACCCCAATCTAAAACATAATAACCATGCATAGAAATGTAAGTTTGGTTATCAAAGGTTGTTAATGCCATAAACCTACCCACAAACAACAACATTATTAACTACTAAGATTTCATTCTATAGATTTTCAATAACTTCCCACCTTGTCATGTTAGTTTAATGTTTCTTAGGGTTGTTCTTTAACTTCAAAAAGTCATACAAGGTTCTAAAATCCTCATAATTAGTCATGGGTTTCCTTTTGTTGAGCATTGTGCAAATTGATGAAAATTAAATTACCTTTTTCTACCATTTTAATCATTGTCACTTTAAATTTGATGCAAAATAGATGGATGGTTCATTGACACATATGTTGTTTCTTTTTTGGCATGAGCACATTTCAAATCCATCATCCTAACCCTTTTTTTCATTTTTTCTTTTCCCAACATATTGCCCAGGGAAGTCATCCCTTGTATATTTAAGGAAGCACTTAAGATAAAAGGTTATTTTTTAATGTGTTATGCATTAATGGAATATTCTAGTTATACTTTAAATATATTCTCATAATAAATTATAGGAACCCTAGTTACATTTAATAATTGATTTTTTTTCAATAATTTGCACCTTAAAGTTTTTGCACACCATTTGGAATAAAATGACAATGTTTTCCCTAGGCATGTATTTAAAAAGAATCTCACTTTGGGACCAACATCTTATACTTGCATTCTATCTTGGTGCACATTTTGCACCTTACTATTGAAAGATTTCCATCATCATTAGATACAAGTTTGCCCAAGGCATCTTCATGTATTGTACATCTTGAAACTTTCAAACCACATCAACCTTGAATATTTCTTGGGTTTTTCTTGGTAGGGGTAGAAATGACATGTGTATCTTTTTGAAAAGCTTTGACATTCTTTAAATTTAGGTTTGCATCAAAAACTTTGACATTAGAATGAAAAACAATTTCATCACAAGCATATTGGGTTTTAGGTCGAAGGGGCATTTGAAATTAGGAGGCAAGGTGATTTTGGGTGCCATTTACAAAAGCAAGTTGGAACAATGCTTGTGGCTCTAGTTTATGTACCACAAATCACAACCCGAGTGACTTTTGATTATAGATTTTTTAAAAATGAAAAAGAGTAAAAATTTACATTTAACTAAAAGCTTAGAATGCCAATATTTTTGAGTTGATGAAGTTTGAAACATCAACAAGGTTAGGGTTGTAACTTACTACTCAAGTTTCCAAACTCCAATGCTCCAAGTTTTGATTTTCAAACCTAGACTTTGTGATGATCATCATTGATTGGAATCTAGATTCATTGAATTACAAAGTCCATCATGCTCTTCAAACCCTAAATTTACCTCCCCCATGATCAATCCTCACCTTAACCTAGCATTGATGTGCAATTCTATAGCTTATTACAAGTTCTATTTCACTTGAGTTCAACATTCAACCAAATCTCCTTGGGAGTTTAAGATTCTTTAAGCCTTAAGTTCATTGAATTGTCAATGAAGTTTGAAATACAAAATGTGCAAAATACAACTCACAAGATTTAAGATACATCAATACATGGATTTTGTCCTTTAAAAATCTAACAAAACTTAAGTTTACAATGTGCAATGTGCAACAATTTTGATGAAAAAAATCTAAAGGTACTAAGTAAAAGCCCAAAAAATTCAAGGTACCAAAGTTGATGGAGCATGGAGAATGATTAGCCATCATTAAGTTTTGAAATAATGAAAGGGCATGGGAAGGAAAGGTAGGAGATCATTCTATGAAATGAATGGCTATATATTCATCATTTGGCTCCCCCACATAAAACATAAGTTGTAAACAACAACTTATACTTTAAATGAAGGATATGCCTTAATCAACAAGCCACTAGCCCATATCCTCATGATGGCGAACTTTGATGGTGATCTAGAAACATTATTAGGGTGAAAGTATCTTTGGGTGGTACCATTAGGAACCACCTCAAGGAATGAAAAAGGAACCAAAAACAACCAAATAATTTTTTTGGGCCCTTTACTTTAAATGTCTTCACAATTATAACTTATTTTTTTCTCATGTTTATCAATTGTACGCACTAATATATGGTTTGGAGTTTATTTTGAATTATTATTTTTAAAATTTGCTAAAAAAATTTGTTCTTAATTGAAATGGCCCTTTCATAAATTGATAGCCTTAATTTTGAAAATTCATAACTAAATTATACTTATTCAATTAATTTCCTAATAAAAACCTTAAAATAGAAGGACTTCCAAATTACCTTAGGAAAAAAATTCCCAAGAAAATTCCTAAATTATGTTTCAAATTTTTGTTCTTAACTAAAAAGTTTAAGGAAAGGAACCAATGTTACATTCCTGAAACTTTTTATAAATGTAATGATTAGAAACATCAAAATACAAAATATTCTTAATATTATTGAAATTAAAAAAAAATATGGAACCTAATAAATTTATTCATCAAAAAAAAATTATGAAAATATTTATTTAAATAATTCCTATGATTTTTCAAAGTTTGATGGGTCTATGAAATAAAAGTGTGATGGTTCCTTGTGGTACCACCCAAGGAAACTCTTACCCAATACACAATGCCCATTTTTTCCCCCATTTTACTTAGTGTAGTATTTGTGGAATCCTTTAACCAATTCAAAACAATGACAAATTTTTGCCCTAAAAAAACATTGTTAGGAACCAACTAAAGAACCAACCCAACACCCTAAACTAGCTAAAGCTAGTTATGACTTAGTTGTGAATGAACCCCAAGTGAGTTGGCATTAAGTTTGACCTTGGTAACCAATGTGGTAAAAATTACTTGTAGGTAGGTGGGTGGCTAGGAGAATAGGTGGACACTAGGTAAGTAGATGCATGTAGACAATTAACACATAGGCAAGGGCTAGTGGGTTGTTTCGTAGGTAGGTTGTAAGAACAATAAAGTTAACCACTAAATTTATTAGCTACAAAGTTGAAACCCAATGGAAAAGTGTTTTCTATCCACCCACCATCCATCCCTGGTTAAGTTTGTGTAAAATCACACATTATTGAAATTTGTCATAATATCAACATGGCTTATTCCATAATTGGTCACAAAGATCAATTATTGGTGAGTAATCATGTCACATTAATCTATTGTTATTCTGAAATACCCATACTTGTTTGTGGGATTTAAATATGTTTTTCATTGTGTTTAATTGAAATATAATTGAGTGTGCTTCTATGTGATTTAGAACATGTGAGATTAAAAGCCTTATGTCTCTCAAAAGGCAAGTCAAATTGATGGATAGATATCATTGGCATATTTTACTAAGAAAACAACAAATCCATTGTTAACCTTTATTTCATTTATCAAAGTTGTTTGTTGATATTTGTGCATGATATGATGTGCAAGCAACTTCATTAGTATCAAATGGGTTTATTATAAGAATTAGATGGAGAAACACATTTGTTGAGTGGTTAAAAGGAGGCACTTTTTCAGATGTGTTTTACAATCATTCATGTAAAATCTTTTATTTTATATTTTGATTTCTAAAATTGGTTAATTATGATAGCTTAAGCATTTCATAGACCCATTTCTTTTCATGTTGAAAAGAGTCAAAGTTCATTTGTTTTGTATTTGTTATCTGTATTATTAAGTATTGTTAAGGCTTGTGTTAATTTATTATTTTGTTGTTCATTTTCAATAAATGCGTTAACATTAATTCTTTATTTTTATGATTTTGAAATTTGGTTGCCCTTCATTGCTAAAATTGTAACTTGATTTGCTCTACTGACTGTTTTTAAATCATGATTTGCCCTTGTCAATAAATATAGTGATTTCCCCTCTCTTGTTATTGAGTATTTCATATTAAAAATTCCATCCATTATTATTTTTTATTCATTTGGATGTTTAAAAAAGAAAATGAGATTTGGTTAATTTCATTGACTTAGATCCTATTCATTGATTTAACAACCAAAAACAAAAACTTGCCTACAATCCATCCACATAAAATTATTTTGTGAATTTATCTTGAAACATATTATCTTTGAATGCATTGGTTTCATATAATTGTGCAAGTATCATTTATTTGTATGTGTGTAAATTACCCAAGCATGTGAATTAATTTATGAAATATTAAATTTGTTGATTGGATCAATGTTATCATATCAAAAGATGATATTCATAGGATAATTGTGTATCTCTAGCTAGACACAAGCAAAAGTGTCTATCTAGTGACAAATGTTGAATTATATATATTTTTCTATTTTCAAGTTTTGTTAACTTGTCTGGGACACCAACTAGAGACATAGAGTTCCACTAATAGGTCCTCATGAGTTCCCAATAAGTTTCCTAATTGTTCTTCAAATTGTTCCCACTGCTCACCTATCATATCTGTACAAATATTTCATTACGTTCCCATGATTATCCCATATCCATTCCTTGCATATCCAATTTCCAATATTCTCTTTCCTCATTCTTTTCTCATACCCAAAACCTAATAACTCTTAATGCAAGTGAAACATTCTCTAATTTCCAAGAAATCTGTGAAAACTACCACATGATTTAATGAATTTAAAAGGATAAAACAACCCAAAAAAAAAAAACAAAACAAAACAAAAACCCATCATACCTTGCTCATGATTCCATACTGGGGAACTCATTGTAAATATATTTTCATTTACCATCATTTTCTAGCACATTCAAAAACAACAATTTTCTCTTCATGTATAATTATTAGTGCTGACATAAATTTAAACTTCAAACAAATCACCCACACACCCTTTGAAGGTTTGGCAATGCTAACATGCAGCAAGCTGAAAGACTTTTAAAATTAAATTACGATTGTTATTAATGCTCCTTAAACCCTAAACCCATAAATGAGACAAACCTTTGTTCAAAGTAGGCTCTTGATGCCATATTTACATTTTGATTTTGTAAACACTCTCTCAGAATCCATTTAACACTAATTAGGTGTATAATTATTAGACTCAAATTTGCAATTGCCAGTGGAATTTAACTGCCATGTTTGACTAATATCTGAGTTATCTAGTACAGAGAAAACAGCTGCAGTGGAAAACATTGGTTGCAGTGAAGTGGTAAACCATTAGAGGATTCACAAGCGATTCTATTTCTGGAGGTTTTTACTCACCAGTTGATGCAACAGCTCATTCAGCATCTTCCTGACTCTTGGGATCAGTGTTTGGTACATGAGCTCAAAATCAGCTGAGGTTGAAGTGCCTGTACTTGGGCAGTTGATTTCCAAGCTGTGGTTTCAAATGTTCGTTTCTAAGAACCATTGTTGCTGCTGGCTGTGAGTGCAGTTTCCAAACCCTGTCATCTTTGACAAGAATGACACAAGAAATTGCAAACATGCACTTGCCAGTTTCTGAATACAGCAGCATTAACAATGGTCACTTTGCTATCTTGAAGCAGCTCACATGTGTATTTGAGTCAGAGAACTCATCCACCGTCCTTTGAATGTAACCTGCCACTTGCTGCTGAATGCAAAAAGAATCAGCTTGGGCTCTTTGAACAGAGCTTAAAACAGAATAATGAGGGCAGACTTGCAAGACCTGTCATGGCTTGCTTACACATACTCCACCTGAGACTGTAGCCCCTGTCAAGCAGCATGGAAAAGGAAGAACTCTAAGCTGCCAATGATTATATTATGCTGCAGTTGCAGGCCGTGAAGGCATATTCCCAACTTTATCCTTCTTGAAATTCAGAAGTGCTCGCAGACTTGCAATATAGACCTTGGATGACTTTGAGTTCCGGAGAGTAGGGCCAGTGTAGACAGGCACATTAAGAACTGGTGTTACCCTCACACTGTACGAGCCAAACCTCTCTGGGCTCCGCTGGATCTCCCTTGTCCTTAAAGCCCTTAGGTGTTCCTGAGTCTTTCCACACTTATTGCCAGATGGAGTGCTGGCAGAGGTAGCTCCATACAGTTCTCTGTCAATCCTTGACCCTGAGCCATCCCCAGAGCTGCTTGACTCCCTGAGACCACCCCTGCTGAAAGAGAGGTCTAAAGAGGTGTCCAGATCAGGACTCCAAGAATTCCTTTTAGAGCTTGGTGTGAAGTCCATGTGCCTGTCACTACTGCTCCATTCATCAGCTGAGCTGTCTTCTGGGGTCTCCCAGTCCCTTCCAACCCCTGAAGAATTAGGATACACAGGAGATGTTACATGCAATGCTGGCAAACCAGATTGGTGCCTATAATGGCATGCAACAGGGGGAGATTGACTGGCAGAAGTCATTCTAGGCATTGAAGTTGACTTTGTGTGTGACAGGTTGGGGTTTTTCACATCATGTTTCTGAGATGGACAAGAAATTCCTTCAGGGGATCTCACAACAATCCGGTTTTCAATGGACAAACTTCTGCGAGAAATAAATCGCAAAGGGCTTGGAGCACATGACTGCTTTCTGCGTGTACGTTGAGCTCTTACAAGGGGGACCAAAGAACCACCCTGATCTCGAAATGATTGATCCCTTCCACTGTCAGAACGTGCTCTTGTCAGCACTGCAAATACCTCTCTCCACTTCGAAGGTTTTGTTGTCCTAGAACAAGAATCTGTTTGCTTGCAAGAAGTCACAGATGGAAAGTGAGAGATAGAATCCTTGGTATCCAACTGCCTGGAAGAACTTCCAGAAGGTTTCTCCAACCTGTCTAGAAACTCTACCTGCTTTTGAGGACAAGAAAGAGGTAGCAGCTTGCCCTTGTGGAAGAGCTCATCAGCTGGTAGCATGCGTGCCCCAGCCAGAGAATCAACAGCAGATGTGATCATGTGGAATTCAAAATCAGATATACAGTCTTCTTGCTGTGGGTCAGCCATCCTGAACCCCTCAAAGATATCAACCTTGGCAGGAGAATTCAATTCCTCACAGGCAGTCACGTATGAGAATCATGGCTGAGCCATCCTACATCACAGGTCCTGCTGGAAGATCCACCTTATCGCAAAATCCAGAGCAACTTTAAATCCAGAGAATCTGACAAACTTCCAACTGCCACATTCCTTCTAGCAAAAACCTCAGACAACTTCCCATGCCTTCTTAGAGTCTTCCGCTGCTGGATGCTTGAGAATTGCTTTCCAACTCCCTATTCTTGAGCCACAACAGTCTGAGCATTACAAATGATAGCACAGTAAATTTTCTAATATCTGCCTTATCCTGCCATAGGGTAAAAGAAACTCTTTATTGTCCCTCTAACTGCAACACATCTCAATGTAGTCTAGGCATGATGGTGGCTGACTGCTCAGACACACAACAAGCTGGTTCTGCAATGAGATGACACAGCTATGTAGACTCCCCAGGAGCTTAACTTGATGTAGGATGGCTTTCATGACATAGAGTGGATATGCATGACATCATTGTTGACCTTAAGACAAGGCATTTCTTTGTATATAATCCTGTGCTGAGCACATCTGGTCTCTCAGGAACTAACAATATCATATGGGGGAGATCTCCAGAATGCATACATCTGAAGGTTTTAAGCATCATTCTCAGACCTGGGACCCATAATCTGGTTTCTCATCACAAATCTCACTTGCCTGTTGTGATGACCAAATGTAATCCACCCTCTCAGGTAGACAGACACAGCTTTTGGATGAGGAGAGAGGCATAGCTCAAAAAGTGGATAGCTAACACGCCCAGAGCAGAGAAAACTTCCAGTAACCTACATGCTCTCATTCACAGTTCCACAGGACTGTTCAATGGAACTACCAGGGTACAGGATGATCATGCTCAAGAAGAGAGATTTAAGGAAGTACTGGATAACACATGCAGCAAGTTTGCTGAACCCAACAAGTAAGACCCAGCATGAACAGGGAAAAGAACAAGCAGACTTTTACATTTCAATACAGAGCACTTTCCGGTGCCCTCCAGAAAAGCAAGAATCAACATAGAAATCAGATCAAGAGCAGCAAAGTTTCAATACAGTCAAGCTACAAGAGGAGAAGTGTTGCAAAAAATTCAGCCTCCAGTATCAAGAAGCAAGATCAGCAACAGAGGTAGAGGAGAGGGATACAGCACATTCAGGAGACTCTTGTTGTGCAAGTACATTCATAATGTCAGAACAGAAATTTACATTGAGTGCAGGAAAAGTGACAAGGACAATGCATAACAGAGAAATGCAGAACAGTTGATTGTGGAGAAGCATGCTGTTAGTTGAAAGAGGAACAGAAAAGGTGGAGATAAAGGATGACTAAATCCTTGTGCACACTCCAAATTGCTCTTCAAAAGGAAAAGATCCTCAGAATGGAAAGAAATGCAGAGGACACTGTGTGTGCCATATGTTCAAAATTCCTCCAAAAGAATAGCAGATGAAGTCTTGAAACAAGAAACGCTAGAAAATCAGAAGCTGACCTTTTCTCAACATTCTTTAAAAAATAAAGAGTATTCTCTGAGAAGTAAAATGATTTTGTGATCTCTCCCATGATCCTATGATGTAGGATATTCTAGATCCCAGAAAAAAGGAAACTTGAAAAGCTACAATCTTTCCCTCTGGCATCTATAGCAAACATCAAAAACACACACACATGCCCTTCATCTAAGCACCATCGGACCAGGAAGCCTCTTCCCTCTCAAAGGTTCTTCTGGAAGACCAAAATGAGGTTACGGCAGCAAAGCAAACCACAGATGATGTAAATCTCAACCACAAAAACAGACATTGTCCAAGGGTACGAGAGAGAGAGCGAGAGAGAGAGAGAGAGAGAGAGAGAGAGAGAGAGAGAGAGAGAGAGAGAGAGAGAAAATTGAAGCAAGAAGCGAAAGAAAAGAGCACCTCCAGGAGATTTGATTCACTCGTTGTTGATACGTCCAGCAGGCGCAGCAGCAGTGCAGAGGTCGCAGCGAGCGAAAGAGAGACACACGCAGATAATATCCACGGACAACGAAACAGCCAACCTCCTCCTGGAGACGACGAAGAAGAACTCCGGCAAGAAGAAGAAGAAGAAGAAGAATGTCGGAGCCAGAAGAAGCGAAAAAAGAGCACCTGGAGACACTTTCACTCGTTAATACATACACATATATGTTCACGAGACGCAGTGCAGAGGATGTCTCAGCGAGAGACGGATTATCAACGGCAGCAAAGACAACGCAAACTCCTCTTGTGGACGAAGAAGAAGAAGAACTCCGGCAACAACAACAACCACAAGAATAATGTCGAAGAAGCAAGAAGCCAAAGAAAACAGCACCTGGAGGAGGCACACACTTTCACTGATTGGATATTGTAGACGAGAGAGAAAGAAGCCAGCCGTGAAGCAGAGGTCGAAGAAGAAGCGAGAAGAGAGACAGATTTATCCACGGCAGGCAAGAGAAAAGACGAACTCGCTCGCTCGCTCGCTCACTAACTCACTCCAGCAGCAACAACAAACAAACATAATAATAATAATGTCGGAGAAGGACGACGCATCAAGAAGCGAAAGAAAAGAGCACCTGGAGAGAGAGGAGAGACTTTTACCGATTGCTATTGTCCAGGATGATCGGCAGCAACAGCAGCAACAGTGCAGATTCTACACGCGCAACGGAAACCGCAACCTCCTCTTCTTCGGGAAGAAAAACTCCGGTAACAATAACAACAACAACAACAACAGAAAGACCTCCTCTGACAAAGTAAAGAACGAAAGTCCAGAAAAACGCAGGGAAAGAAGTCGCAAGCAAGAATGCAAGCGCGAGAGAGCGAGAGAGCGAGCGGGAAACTGCAGCAACGTGAAAGAGAAGAGAAAGGAAAAGAGACGTGATTCCTGACGGAAGTGCCTGTCGGACAGAAAGAGAGACGGACTTCTCAGCGGTCCGGAGTCCGGACCCCACCGACTGCTGGACTAGGCGGCAGAAGCAGCAGCAGCAACAAAACACACAGCAACGCCTGCCTGCCTGCCTGACTTGCCGGACTGTTAACTGCCACAAAATTGTTACCCTTTTTACTACCCACAGAAAAGAAAAGAAAATAATAGAATAGAATGATACCAAATTCCTTCCGCAATTGCAGGCCATCATCTATCTCATTTGCCTTTAATTAATGCACGCTACCTGAGTGACGAAGGATGATCTACCCCTTGCCTAGATCCCACAAAATCTGCTTCACCAAATTTTTTTCATCTCCTTTTAACTAAATTCTTAATTCTTGGTTGTAGATTTGTGAGATTTTATTTTTTTAAAATCATAAAAACATTACCTAGTTTTAATTCCGAAATTCTGAAGTAGGTAGAATTTTTTTAAGTATTGGTACATTTTTGGTCATCTTTGTGACCCAAATTCTGCAAATGCTCATGATCCTCTTCCCCTTCAGTGCACCACGGAGGGATGATCTTCCCCTTCCCAAGATCTCACAAAATCTGTCCCCAAGAGAAAACGAGGAACTTCTTAAAATATTGGTAGACGTTTTCAATTTTCTCTTTTTGAAGAATTTTTGGGTACCTATCTTTGTGAGATTTTTTAAAGAAAGAAAGATTGACCAATATTCGGCCATGCTCATCATCCATCTCCTTTGGACATCACAACACAAGAGTGATGTACCCTTTTTTGAAGGTCCCACAAAATCCACCCAATTTTTCCCAAAAGATAAAAAAATCTTAAATATTGGTAGATAGGTATATGTGTCAAAATTTCTCTTTTGAAGAATTTTTGGGTAGCTAGCTTTGTGAGATTTGTTTTAAAAAATGAGTGTGACCAAAATTTTGGCAATGGTCATCATCATCTATCTCCTTTGCACATCACAATACAGCATGATCTACCCTTTTTTCAAGATCTAAAAAAGACTACCCAAAATTTCCGCAAACAGAAAATTTCTAAAAAACTGGTAGATAGGTAGATTTGTTAAATTTCTCTTTTTGAAGAATTTTTGGGTAGCTAGCTTTCTGAGATTTGTATTTTTTAAAAAGTGAGTGACCAAAATTTTGCAATGCTCATCATCTATCTCCTTTGGACATCCCAGCACAGAGTTATCAATCTACACTTTTCTTATAAATCTTGCAAAATCTACCAAAAATTTCCTCAAAGAGAAATTTTCTTAAGTATTGGTAGATTTATGAGGGTTGTTAAAATAAATAATGACAAATTTGTGCAATGGAGCGACCTCACATAATCTACCCAAAATTCTTCAAAGAGAGAATTCTTAAGTATTTGTAGGTTTGTGAGGGTTGTTGAAAGAAAGAATGACAAAATTTTGCAATCTGTTTTGCACATCAAATAGCACAGAGTGATCTACCCTTTTTGAAGATCCACCAACAAATTCTTCAATGAGAAAATTCTGGTAGATTTTGTAGATTTGTGGAATTCATTTATTTTAAGACCACATCTTTTGCAATGCTCATCATCTCCTTTGCATTCACAGCACAAATTGATCTAATATTTTCAAAGATCTCACAGAATCTACACGCAAAAATTCTTCAAAGAGAAAATTCTTAATCATTGGTAGATTTGTTAAAAAAGAATGACTGAAATTCCACAATGTTCATTATCTACTCACATCAGAGTACAGAGTGATCTACCCCTCTTTGAAGATCTCTTGGACTCTACACAAAAACCCCTTCAAAGAAGCAATTTCTTACAGATTGGCAGATTTGTGAGATCTTTTAAATATTTAATATGTATTCTGATAATATGTTCAAAATTTTTGGGTCAAGTCTGATGGCTCTTCAGATGTGGAGCATTAGGTACTCATAAAGGGGTCAAAGGAGCTGAGAAGTATGGGCTGTTAGGTCTTATTCTCTCTTTTCATCAACTACCTAATTCTCATGCTGAATTGGCCATTTGGCAGTGCACAAGTGTGCCAATTTTGTAGACCTGATTGTTAGGCCTTGCCAATTGTGTGGACCTAACAACTGGTAACACCAGGAAGTTGTTGCCAGGGTTAGTCAATTATATGTGTCAAGTTCACCATTGATCCTTTAAAAGAATTGGTAGATTTTTTGTAGTTTATGTGGAGAGCACCTTACCCTTGGTAAAAATTTATGCCTAGTGCCTCATTTGTTAGGAACCTTTACATGTAAGGTGCCTCCTCTTCTTCCCATTAAGAAACTTTACTAGATCTTCATGACTGGTAAGGACTGACCTTGATGGGGGGCTGTTCTTGGAATTCAGGTCCCAGGCTAAGCTCAGCTCCAACTGCACATGGACTTGAAACTAGTCAAGAATTAGACCTGATGGCTCTACATGGGCCCGGATCCAATGGATCTACATGGACCCAAACTTGGTGGGTCTTAAGGGCTTCTAACAAGGATTGGATCATAGGGTTAGGTGGGGGCTAAGGTCTTAGGTTTAAATAGTGTTTAGGGTTTTTAGGTTCTAAGGTTGTAGGTTCTAACCCTAAGATTTAATATGTAAGTGCATCTCCATTGGTAGCATTAAAATGGCCGTTCCAATGTGATGTTCCCTTGATTGTTCCTTATGTTGGATAAGAACCTAAATAATGCTCATGTGGATGGAGACCATTGTTGCCAAACTGTTCCTTATGCTATTCCATATTGTGGCTCTTGGGAAAAGTTGGGGAACACTTTGAAAACTTTTTAGAACTCATTGAGAAGTTAAGGGAACGTCATGGGAACACTATGAAAACCTTTTGGGAACTTGGTGAGAACACTTTAAGAATACCAAAATAATGCAAATTTAAAAAATAAAAATAAAAATAAAAAATCACTTAGAAATGAACTTTTGAACCATCTCGAAGAATAAACTAAAAACCAGCCTAGAGCTAGACTTGAACCCAAAGAATCTTATAAAGGTTGGATGTATTGAACTTAGGAACTAGTGGTCAAGAAAATTCGACTTGACTAAAAAACTGATGAATTTTAATTTTTGAAAATATTCTCTAAACCAAGAGGTTTTCCAATAAAATTATTTTAATTTTTAAAAATTATATATATATATATATATATATACTCTAGACCCAAACCCAACAATTGTTGTAAATACCAAAAATTGGCCAAAACTGGTAGGTAGATACAGTAGCACCATTGTATACTTTTGGAACCATGTTATTGACTCAATCTAATGAAGTGATTCATGATGAAAACCTGCCAAATGTAATGGATGGAGTTTGGGAAGCTGAAGGAAGCACTCACTATGTAGTTTGGAGTGCCCAGGCACACTACAAGCCTGCCAGTTTTGTATTTCCTTCTGGACTTACTTTATATATATATATAGAGAGAGAGAGAGAGAGCAAGACTTGAAACCTTACCTTGAAACTAACTAACCTCTGCAGTGGTGGTCCAGTTCACTACGTCATTGTAGCTAGCTAGCTACTAACTGACCTTCCACTGCAGTGGGTCCAGTTCAGTAAGTCATCGAAGCTTACTAAATGTCCTTCTGCTGCAGTGGGTCCAGTTCACTGCCTGGGTGAAGCACACCTACACTGGTACCATGGCCCAAGTACCTGTACCATTGTCTCAGGTACACTGGAGCCATACCGTACCAGAGAATGTGTCCCTAGAGTGCATTCGGCCTTCTTGTTCGTCCCTATTTAATCAGTGGGTAATAGGGACAAACTATGCGGAAGATGCAACCTAGGGCCACTTTTCTGGACCTAAAACTAGCATAGGTAGGTAGTAAATGATTACCCATAATTTACCAACCTACTAGGTAGTTAGTGGGGGCAAGGGTTCAAACCAATCCACCAAAGGAGTTCCAAGTCCATGGTGAATGATTGAGCAACATTTTGTCCATTTTGCTGCAATTTGCAAAGTATATTCACCAAATTCAAACACACTCAAGTCACACCTTGTGGAAAACGTCACACACCATTATTCTTAATTTCCATCTTCCTCCTAGTTGCAGGGTCATGTTGAGGGATTTTTTTTTCCCCCCCCTCCAATTTTGTGATATATAAAATTTGGATTTTTTCTTTACAAAATCTAGCTAAATTAGTCAAATTTGCACTAGGAAAAAAAAAGATTTCTGAAATTTCTGAATCTTTTGGTTGAAACAATAACAACTTTTGTTTGGGGAAAAAAAACAGTTATCATGTCAATTGCAAAACGTGACAATTTTGCAACAACCCACTAATTTTAAGGAAGCAGTACACCAATTTGAGGTTTTTCTCTTGAGCTCTCAATTTGGAGTTATGTAGATGACCCAAGAGTAAGAAGAGCTCCTTACAACCTCCTCTCATGTCTCAATTGGTGTTGCCAGGTTCCCAGTTTGGAGTTTAAAACTAGATAGTTTAGGTTATCAGGACTTGGACCTAATCCAACACCAGTTTGGTAGAATTAACACAACAATTGAACCATGGAGTTAGACTTTTGGTAGAACCATGCAAAATATGTCTTGATTAGGTAAGCAAGTTGAACTTTTTGAAAAGTTGACAAGTAGACTAAACTTTACAAGTATTTGATTGGTTTTAATTAGTTAGAGAACTCCATAAATAATTAGACTTATCCGTAAAGTCTTGCTATTAGGGGGGTGAGAACGGCCAGTGTCAGCATAATAGGCCGTGAAACATGTAACTGGGAATGAAAATATTACAAAGCAAAATAATTGAGACCCAAACTAGTTTTTCTACCAATTTTGGAGATAAACTGAGTTTCATTGTGTCTTTCCTTTTTCCTGATCGCCTCCACTGCTGCTACATATATTTTCACTGCTCCTACCTGTACAACTAGTATAATTAGTCTCGAACCTTCTGCATTAATGCTGAGTTTCAGCATTTCATACTGAGATTTAATAAAATTTCTTTACTTTGTGGATACCACTGAAAGAGGGGATAGGGGGTGAAAGCAGGCCCAAAGACAGGGTGACTTTATGGATAACTTTATTATCTCAAATTTTAATTTGTTATAAAACTTTGTATGTACACAATCCCCAAACTTGGGGAGTGGATCATGTGTACACGAAACCAAACTTGGTACTGAATCAAGCCCAAAGGCTCTTGAATTAAAAAAATGTGTAGTAACCATAATTGTAAGGTTCAAAAAATTTAAGAATTGAGCTCAAACCCACACCCTAAGAGCCTTCCAAAAACATTTTGTGTCAAAACCAAGATTGGAGATTCTCTTAACAAAGAAGAAATGGCCAACACTGATCTTAAGTCTTTAACCAATGTGCAAGGTTCTCACTTTTTAAAGCATTGAACTGAAAAGTAAGAGTAAGGTGTTTCTATATCCTTAACCAACAATTCTCTAAAATCAAAGAACTAGTTCTAAACCGTTGACCAGGATTGTAACAGAACCTAGTTTTGACCCTTAACCAGGGTTCCCAAAAAAATCAAATCACCAGGTCAATGAACCTACCTTAACCCTTGATTGTTTGCAAATTCTTTCAAGAGAACCACCAGGATTTTGAATTTATTTCAAGAACCCTCAACCAGAAGTTCTTTTTGAAGAAATTTTCAGAATCTTCTGATTTTGAAATTATTAAAGAATGCAAACCTGATTTTGATCATTTTCAAAGAACCAAAACCAGAGGTTCTTGGATTTCTAAATTTTCAAAAACCCAAAACGAGGGATTGTTAATAAAATCAAAGAACCACCACCCAGCACAGATCTCAACCAATGTTGTGTGTGTGTATGGCACCAAGCGCTCGGTGGTTATTAGATAGGTTCTTTGATCTCTTAACAGTTGTTTTCAGAAAATCAAAGAACCAATATGATATAACCATCATTCTCAATAAATAATAACAAGGAAAGAACCACCCTGAAAACACATGATTCTTTGCTGATTCCTTTCATGAGACCACGGGTTCTTTGAGGTTTTAATTCCTATTTTTCCAATTAAAAAAACTGGAACCAAACTGTTCTTTGAATTCAATTTTTTGAGAAAATCAGAACTGGGGGTTATCAACAGAAGAATCAAATACAAGCACAATGCAGAGTCTGAACTCCAAAGAGAGAGAGGTCCTAAAGGATGATGATGCACAAAACTGAACTCACACAAGGACTCATAATTTGTGTTATATATTGACTCAAAAGTGGCCTCAGCATTATCCTAGCCTAGTGTCATTTTTCACATTGACAAAGCAAATAGGTAGTTTTCTTTCCCCCCCCCCCCAAAAATCAGTTCTTTTTAGCTCTTTAAATCTTCTTTTCTTTTTTTCCCAATGATCTACAATATCCTACCATGTGATATTGTCATATGAAATAGTGGATTTATCCACATCATCATAGCCTGTGATAGTTATGAAAGTTTTCAACATCTCAACTTCACATTTCCACAAAAATGCATTTTGCAGTCTAAAAGGATTGTTTCATGTTGAAACTGACTCTGGGGTAAAGTGATCACAATACGTAGTACCCCAATTCATGATTCAGGTATTTAGCCTGGGTCAAATAGAAGTAGGATTTTCATGCAGCCAACAAGAGGGCTAGACATGCAAATAGGATTTAGGAGGGGTTTTTTTTTCTTGGTTTTTTGTGGCCCTTTTGGGGCTGGGGTGGGGAAGGGGGGTTGTGGGGTTGTGTGTGTGTTTTTTTCCCTTGTGCACTTGTGTATTATTGCCACATGCAATAGTATAATAGAGAATTGCTTTGTCTTTTCTTTAGGATAGGGATGATTTCTAGAATCGCTTTTCTTGAGTTCAAATTTGTTATTCTAAAACCACTTGTTTTGTGCAAAACTTTATGCAAGTTTGGCACGTACGGTTGTCTTGTGCAATTTTAAAAAAAAATTGGCAAGTTGTTTTTAGGTGAAAGGTATATAAAGATTTTAGTTTCAGTCCTAGAATTTTTGAAATCTCACTCTCATGGTCACTGGCTCGTAGAGAACGAAACAAGGAGGGGGGGAGCAAGCGCATGTGAGTTCATTTTCTACGTCTTGTAAACGTCAATGTACAAAGCAATAAAGAAATCACTAAACGTTGTTTTGTTTGAGTAAGTCCTCAGAAAAACATCAGGGCCTCGGCTGGCATTTTATAGACTCTCAATTTGTTGCCAAAATTCATTTCTCATATGAAATCAATGTTGGACCAAGGGTTTTTAAGCAGTGTTTTCTTTTTTCTTTTCTTTTTTTTAAAAAAAATTTCTCATGTTGCTCCCAAAGTGGGGATCAGCCAGAAGAGGATTTAGCCAAATCTGGTTACAACACAAATAAAGAAATAGAAAATTTTAGGAATCATATTCCGTGTTGGTATTCCATGTTGAGGAACCACTAAAATCTATTGGTTAAATATGGCCATTTCAAAAGAAGAAAGCTAGAAATCTGCCCAAATCCCTCCAAAAATCTTGGTGGTTTCAAAAGTTTTTTCCTCTTGAAATTGGGTGATTTTTTCTCGAATTTTTTCTGAAAAGGTCCCTTGACCATGTTGCTGGGGACTTCTTTTAATAGCAAAATAGTGAAAATTTGCCACAAAATAAAATAAAAATCACTGGTTTTAAATATTGTTCAATAATGCTTGGGGTCTCCTTCCCAAGACTCCGTTAATTAGTACATACATAGTCACATCTCTCACTCATGCCCATAGTACATACTACCCAAGTAGTTAGCAGGACGCTAAATACCCCACTAGGAACTTTGCAGGTATCAGTGCAACACTCTTGCACAGCACTGTAAACATGCGTTCCACCAAACACAGGCCAGTACTCCGACATTTTTAGATCCTTATGGTTTCTTGAATGTTTGAGAGGCAAAGGAGAAATGCATTAGAATTTGAAGCTCTTTGAAAGCTTAAATGTTTTTTCATTAGCTTGTTTACCCTAGTGTAACATGAAAAGCAAAATCATGCAGGCGTTATGCAAGGCATCGCATTGACACCCTCAAAGTTCATAAGGTACACTTAATGTTGTCTAGTTAGTTACTTTACAATAATATCTCCATGAGCAACAATACAATGACATGTACACAATACTTTGGACAAGGTATAAGTTTTATATAGCATAAAAATAAGTTTGAACTTTGGACCTTTAAATATGGCACGTGATATAATGGTCTTCAAAAGGGGCTAGTAAAAGAAAATGATTGATTTTGATTGGTTAGCCACAATGATTCGCCCATATGATTTTATTTGAATTGTATTTGACTTTACAATAATGTGGCCTACGATATTGGCCCAATTGTGAACATGATTGCATAAATGCTCAAAGTGTGAACATGACCTTGATGATACAAAGTACATAATTGTAAAAGTTAATTAATTAATTAAAATTCACTTCAATTAATTAAGTGACAAAATTACTCAAAATTCAATATCTTTTCCACATAATGTCTAAAAATTATGAAATCGCCTCCAAGGAATATCCCTCATCAATGATTTTTCAATAGTACCAAGACCTTGCTTGTCTTAATTCCCTAAAACATTTAGTTCTGATTTTGTTGAATTTTGTATAAAAATAGTGTTGTGTGAATATATATGGATGGGTGAAAGCACACTATTTGGGGGGCACTTTGAACAAGAAACTGTACTTTTTTTTGGGGGTACATTTTGTATTATTTTTAAGGCAATTTTTCTTTGATTTCATCTAGCATTTGATAGACATATAAAATGAATTTTGATACAAAGGCCTCCAACACAATTTTTGTTATTTTTCAAATGAAAGTCATTCTTTAACAAAAAAATTATTCTAACACACTTATGTTTGTTTGAATGAAAAACTTGTCTAAATGTGTTTTTGTGAAATCACATGAGTCAAAATTGTAAATGAAATGGAACAATCAACTCATATTCAATATATAACTAGATATTTCATTAATTTTTGCAATTATTTGAATCATTTAAAATATATATTTGCAATTTGCAATATATTGTGACAAGTTCTATTTTTTCACAAATATATTCTTTAATCATTTAATATTAATAAATAATTAGTTTCCTTTGAAATTTGCATTATTTGACAATTGAACTACTTTTCTTTTAGTCTAATTTATGAAAACCTCTTTTAATATTGGCTTGGTGGAAGTTGAAAGTTGCACAATTTTGAAAAACAATATTTGTGACAACATTTTTTGGCCACCATAATGTGCTTTCACCTGGATTAATCAAAGCATCAACTCATGTATAAAATTTTAGTATGAAAAATCATACTAAATTATGGTATAAAGTCTTGCCAATACCCAATGTCATATCAAACCAATTAATTTTTAGATTTATTATACCCAACTCATGACAAACCAATCTAATCTTAGCATTCACCATGCTACAATTGGTACTCAAACCTAAGGTTTTTTAAGTGTTACACCTAGGTCTTGGCTTTTGCTTTGATACTTAAGGACTTGTTTTGTAATGCACACTTGGATCTTGGGTATTTCTTAGTAGGGTTAAGTGATTAATAATGAGTAATGATTAAAGGGGTGAAGCTCCATACTACATAAAGTAGTCTCTAAGTAATGAGAAAGGAAATGTCATTACACTTGACACTAGGAAAAAACCTCCCCATTTGCAACTATGTGTTTTGATTGTATTCTTAGTTGAAAACCATACTTTAATGTTGAAACATTTTTTTAATTTTTATTTCCAAATTTCACTACAAAGGCTTAAAGTCGACAATGACAAATCAAGCACGACAAACAATCAAACATGACAACCACATGTCAATTCATGGTCAACCTTTATTGATTTAATCAAATTTCTATTTCAATTGTACTTAACTAGGAATATGGACCTCATTCACTAACATAGCATTTCATTCATCTTGGTGAAGTTGAAGGCTTGCCTTGCATTTATGATTGTTTCAAAATAGTGGACATGGGTCACATGTAGACTAAAAATGACTACACTATGTAATTAGAGTAAATTATTAAACATTATGGCATTGACATGTGTTGCAGGGGCATTGCCTGGTTTCCATAAAAACAAGATAGTCAATGTGTGCTAGTGTATCCAATAGGGAATTTATATATATATATATATATATGGATGGATGGATTAATAATATAAAGTGCATGTGGCACAATCTCAACACTCAATTTAAATATGCAACCATTGTTGACCTTACACTTGTCAAAATATCACTATTTTTGTTGACAAGATTGAAATGCCACATGTACAACATATTCAAAATCATCATGAGTTATTTGGTGCCATATGATGTTTGCAAATATGCTAATTATGTCACACATAGTTAGTTGAAATTTGGTTAACAAAAAGTTTAATTATAATCAAATTGTAATTGACAAAAAATTGAATTATAATCAAAACTTAGTTGAAAAAAAGTAAAATTATAGTCCAAATTTAGTCAATAAAAAGTTGGATTACAATCATAATTATAAAACTACCAAAGCTAGAGTGTGGGGACAATACACCCAATTGAAATTTAACTTTAAAAAATCAAACCACAATAGAAACATAATCTACTTATCATTATCAACTAATAGTGCAAATCTTATCATGTCTATGTGATGGATGATGTAATTATAGGTTGACACATGGTTCAAAAATATCATGATGCACCAAGGATAACTTTAATTTCCCAATCTAAAAATTATGCAAGAAAACATTTTTCTCACACAAAAAATGGTCCCACCTACATCCCAAAGGTGTTAATGTTAATCAAATATATGTTGGAATTATGAAAATAATCTCCCACAAGGTGGTCATTGTATGCCAATGCACTAATGTTGATGTTGATCTATTGTTCGCTTGTTTGGGTGCTTGGATTATTGTTTTGTTAACCCATGTCTCAACTCTTTTGGCCTATTCATGCTTGCACCTTGCATTTTTGAATTGAGGAAAGTGAAAGTTGCTAGAAATGAAAAAAAAAAAAAAGAAAACAAAGATATAATTTGAATAAAAAAAAAAAAAAAAAAAAACCTCCTCAAATAATTAAAAAAA
>Ga0116229_10003858_pt1 | contig 24641 bp, 15 predicted proteins | sample S1TSphgellanicum_3_FD_87313 | JGI IMG/M metagenome (GOLD analysis project Ga0116229, IMG submission 87313) | Host-associated microbial communities from peat moss isolated from Minnesota, USA - S1T2_Fc - Sphagnum magellanicum MG | ecosystem: Host-associated > Plants > Peat moss > Unclassified...
AAAAGTGACATGATTGTGTCAACTAGGGCATTTAATTCATCATATCTTGGAGTCACAATATCCAAAAAATTGTTATCAAATGTTGGGGGCACCATCTTTTTCTCATGGAAGTTGAGCCCAAGGATTTCAATGCACATGTTATAAAAAAACTTCTAAAACCTTTTCATGAATAAATGAAGTTTTAAAAGCCTTACAATTACATTTGTATCACATGAGCCTTATATAAATATTTTTATTTAAATTTTACCCACCCACCTAAGTCCTTACCCTAACCATCTACACTAAACCTACTAGTAGGTCCCTATTTTAAACCTACTGGTAGGTCCCCACCCTAGGTAAGCCTATTTACATATTTAGGTCCCTCCCTACCCACCTACCTACCTATCTTAATTACATTCCCTATCTACATTGGTCCATATGCCATAATGTATATGATATTATCATATACAATAGGTCCACATCACATTGGTTGTTAAAAGGTGGTCGTATATGCATTTACAAGGATTTAGAAGGTTTACTTGGATGAGAAAAAGGAATTTGCATCATTAATATGGTAGGAAGCACACAACATTAGTAGCAACTAATTGCATACACAATTGATGAACACAAAAAGCATGACATGACAAAAATGTAATTTCAAAAAGTTCCATTGTAGTTGCAAATAAGAATTAGCTGCATGTAGTTGCAAATGACAACTTTTTTCTCTAGTGATCTTGGTTATTTATTTTATAGTTGTTTGAAGTGAGCTTGAATATTTTTCCATGTCTTTTATGGGTTATTTATTTTCTTCAAATATGTTTGAGCAAATGATGAAAATGAAAAAACAACTTGGTTATGTGGTCGTGTTGTGAGTGAATCTACTATTAGGAAATGATTCAATGCAAAATATCAAGTTTGAGTTAAATATGAAAATAAATTTGCATATGCATTAGTGTCATATTCAAGTTTGTAAATATGTGTTCCTTGTGTTGTCATGGTGTGGAGTTTGCATTATGTTGATGTTAATTTGGGTACTATCACAATGAGAATTTTCTTAATGTTAGTCATATTAGTTATCATGATGAAATCATGTTCTTACTAATTTAAGGTTGTTGTCTTTCTAGTAAAAAGGTTATGTCATCATATGGCACTACAAAGGGGAGTTGACATGGTGGATTAGTGTTAATTGCAATGATGTTGGGTTTAAGGATAAGTTCATGTGGTGAGGGTTTAACAAAAAGGTCTAATGCTTGTGTCAAGGAAACTACCACATTAGGTTAATGCACATTACACATTTTGTAGCTATTATTTACATTGGTTGTTCATTGAAGTTTAACAAGGTCATGCAATTTTGAGCACGGTGGGTTTACATAAGGCTATTGACATAGTGGGTTTACAACGTTATATTTTCAAGCATTTACAACATGCATTCTAGGTATGCGATATTGGGTTTGTATTAATGATTCACCTAAGAACCTAAATTAGTGAGGACTTATGATTGATTCATGATCTCAACAAACTAGCAACACTAATACCTTGGTAGTGTCAAACAATGAGTTTTTGACATTGATATGTGTTTTTGGAATTGCTACATTTCAATGGTCCATTGAATGGGTAACCTATTTTTTTGTAAAATTGAATGTTGTCTTGGATTTTTTGAAGTTGTTCAACCTCAATCATTTCAATGGAGATTTACTTAAAACTATGTTGATTGTCAACTCATATATGTGGAGTTACTTAACTTTAGTAAAATCAAGTTATAATTTACGTTATGTTCAACAATTTTTTTTAAAAGAAAAACTTAATTAATTGACTTCAAACTTATTAATAAATGCAAAACTTTCAATTTTACTTAGTATTTACTACCATTACTAACAACTAGTACTATTATTTTATTTTTAAATTAATGAAAACCAATTAGAAGTCATGGTGAGCTTTTGGGAACAATAGCAAAAAGTAAAGAGGAAATTAATTTGTTTTTATTTTATTGAATTATTATTATTATTATTATAAAAGGCAATATTATCTTTAGCCTTATCCCCATCCTGGGCTTTGCTGGTCCACACAAACAAGTCCTGTTCTTTTTGTGTTCGTGTTTTTGCTGCGCTCAAAGGAGTGTTTTGCTTTGCTGCATTGCGTCGTTTTTGCTCCGCCATCGCCATCTCTGTACTCCTGCTATAGCAATAGCTGCTGCTACGAAACGGAAGGGAAAATGGCGAGCATTTCTGTGAGCTCATTTGCTTCTTTGGCTGCGCCTGTAACAGCCGCGGTAGCAGCAGCAGCAGCACCGGGGAGCAGCGGCAGTGGCAAGCGTGGAGGGAGTAATAAGATGAGGCAAGTGAGGAGATTGAAGGCGTTTGGGGGTTTGAGGACAGAGAGCGGCCTCGGTGTTTCGCAGTGTAGTACTGAGCAGGCTTTTGCTGCCACAATGCGAGCGCAATGCTTTGCTGGCCGTGTGGTTGCCGGCCGAGCTAGAGGTGGCGCGGCAACCAGTACATGCGATGTTGCGTCCGAGATTTTCACCGTCGTGCCTATCATGAGCGGCCTCGTTCTCATCGGCGTTGCCCTGGGCTTCGTATTGCTGCGCGTGGAAGCGGCGGTCGAAGAATCGGAGTAGGTTGATGAGTTTCAATGTACAACTTATGTAGCGATCTCTTTTCAGCATTGTAAGCATAAATCTGCCTATTTCTCTCCCTCTCTCTCTCTCCCTCTCCGGAAAACCTGGAGTACTGTATTTCAAGCCACGTTCGCGGCCATTCATTTTATCCGGTTCAATTGTGTGAATTCGGTTTTCGCTCGTCCTTTGTTAGCTGCATAGTGATGCATTGACGTCTTTAGTTTACTACGGAATTGCACCAGAGTGCCAGGCAATAGCGGGTCAAAACCTCTTTGCAAGCTTGAATGGCGTCGTCTGTTAAATCATTGCAGTATGTATTGAATTGTTTAGTTGTGTCACGGGTGAGAAAGTGTGCAAACCTCAGTGCTTGCGAGATTCAGAGTTGGATGAGATCTTTCTTCTACTCACTGCTTCAGAATCAAAGACAACAGAAGAGTGATTTGTTTACGTGGATGGTTATCCATCTTGCAACAAACATACACTGATACATTAAAATTCTGCAAAAAATTGTTCTATTTGCTTTAAGGACTTGATCATTTCATCTGATAGAAGAAATTTGCTACGAAAAACTCTTGTGTCCCCAGAATCTATAACCTCAAGAAATTCCATATCACCAAACTTTGCATCACAGATCTCTTAGTGATGTTTTAGTTTGTTGCTGGTGTTCCCAAATGTCATGATCAGTTTGATCCTTCTTTTGAAGGACTACAATTAGTGTTTGAAGTATATCTATCAAAGCAAACCTGAGGATCTCTTAACTTGGGAAGATTTGTGTTTGGAGATGCAGGCAACAACTAAGGGGGGGGCCTCTTGATTCCAAGTGGAGGGGCTTTGGAATCAAGGAGCCTAAAATTTTTTCTGAAAATTGTATGTGACAATCTCGAGTGTTGATTGCTCTTTTTCCTCCTCCTGTTTCTTTCTTTCTTTCTTTCTCGTCTTTTCTCCTCTCCCTTTGTGTTTGATCTTTCACTGATCATGTTCCATTTCTTCTTGATCTTTCATTCTGTGGCTCTGTTGTTTTTTGATGGTTTTCGAGCTAAACCAGCATTGTGGATTAGTCTTTCTGGTTGCAGTTAGGTTATTGGTGACCCAAAACCAAGATTGTTGGTTGATGTTTGGCATTGACCTTTACCTACTACTAAGACCAACAATGTCAGTGGATAATTATCATACATGTTTTGCTGATGATTTTTGCTGAACATATGAGCAACTTCAAGCTATTGTTCACAGCACTTTGAAGTGTAACATGATGTTATTTGGGGTTTCATAAAATTTGTAACCTTCCACTTTTGGTTAGTTCATCTTCAAGTGTAGGTCAAGGTAGGTATGCAAGGGATGTCTCAGGTTCGTTGAGCCCCTGTGAAATAGGGCAGTATCTCAAGATGTCCCCAGAGGGATCTAAAAATGCAACCATGAATTGTCAATCACAAGGAAATGAGATAAGTCACTGACAAACTTCAATTGACTAGTGATATATTTGCCCAAAATCTAGAGCATGAAATTACCCTTTGAACCATCAATTAACCGACATAGTTGATATTGGATTATATAGTCCGTAAAGAAGGAATGGTAATGACAATTGGCCAAACTATTTGATCAATATAGTGTGCACAAATGGACTGAGGTTTTCTGTTTGAAATGTTTGAATGAATTTAGGTGTGGTATCTGAACACTTTGATGGTTATGATTTTGGAGCAATGGGCAAGCAAATATTGCACAACTATGCAAATGGATTGCAAATGGTGTAAAAGAAGTCACAATTGGGCACATTGCAACCATTTTTGTCAACAACATTAATGCACAACTATTTGTCAACAACATGAATGCACAATGATTTAAAGATTATTTATTAAAACTGAAATCTTCTGTGCCCATTATTGGTGGTTGTTACTTGGATTAACAATGTTTAAATGATTCTTCGCCAAATTCTAGATTCAAAATTCAAAATTCATGGATAAAATTGTTTCCTCTTGTCTCAATTGGGTCAATGACAAGGCTATCATTTTAGGACATAAAAGGGATTCATGTTGAAGCTTGAGCAATGAAAAATAAGCTTTTGCACTAAAAAAGTCCTTTGCAAAATTACTTTGGCAAGTCCAAACTTTATGTTATTGCCAAGGTTCCATAGGCGTGTGAAGACAATTCCTAGTTGTGAAGGGTGATAAGTGAGATAAGGTGATAATTAAGAATGTGGAGATCTTGGTGCAATGTTTAATAATGCATTTGAAAAGTTGATGTTTGGGAACTAAGCTTTCACATTCCAAGGTTAACCTTAACAAGGTACACTTTAAACAAGATTCCACAATCTTGTGGGTGTGTGCAACAATGACTTAAAAAAAACCTCAATATGCAACAAGATCCCTAACATGGTATCGCTTACCTCAAAAAGACATAACAACCTTTGGACGATTTTAGATCACATAGAAAAACCTGAACAAGATGCCATAAGCTTTACAAGGCCTTGGCACATTATAGCCTTGGCAAGGTCTTTTAGTGCACTTTTGTAAATTCTTGGCACAATCCCAAGAAAATTGCAAAGTTTACCATAAAGTTAATGACTCATTTTGTCTATTTGTATGAAATGGGTGGTTAGGCTTTTAAAGTCATGTCATTATTTTCCCCTCCAAAACACATTCCAAGTGCTCATGACACATTGGGACATTTTAGTCCTCAACTTTCAAAGGGTTGTAAAGTCAAAAAATCTAGTTTTAGGATTTTATACTAGTGGTTTCATAGCCTTACAAAAACTCTTTCCAATGGATCAAAGATCATTCAATTGCAAAGAAAATTTGATTCTTCGCATTTGATTCCAAACATTCCATATTCATGGAGTAAAGAGCAAACTCTGAAACATCCAATGTGCAAGGTGGGAATTTATGTTTGGGTCATGGGAATGTGTCCCTTCAACTCTTGAACAATCTCACTCAAGTCTCTAGGTAAATGTTGCATTTTCTTAACCTTCATTTTGTTTTGGACTTGCATTCAACCAAATTCATCATTAAGCTTTCATCTTGAATGTTGCAAACAATGCACACATAAATTAATTATGAAGAACAATGGTCATTAATAACAATGTACGTCAAATGGCTAATTGCTAAATGATTGTGCAAAACAATAAATGTTTAATTGTGTAATGTCCAATCACCATTAAAAGCAATACTCCTAGATTTCTCCCTTTTATTTAGACATTGTCTAGAAGGTTTCCTTCAATGGGTTTTCATATAATAAATGGCATTTGTGTAAAGGGTTAAATCTTGGCAATAAAAAAAGTAGATTCAAAATTCATCAATTTTTTGCACATTTGCAATCACAAGCTCAAAAAATGCCTTCTCTTAATAGGATGAGGGTGTAGAGACTAAAATGAATGGTTGTAGTTGTCATTGATTTTTTAGATTTGCACCATTGCAAGTCCAAAAAATATAAACACTACATGAAGAATGACCTTGTGACTAAAAAGGAATAGTCACAAATTGCATCATTTTCTGGGACTTAGGCATGATGTAAATAATATCAACTTTGAGATTGAAAGCAAGAGGTTTAGGGTTTGAAATTGAAAATAATAGGGTTTTCAAAAAGGGGTGGAATTTAACATATGGTGTAAGTGTAAAGGGTGTAAAGCCTTATGACAAAGATGAATACTCCCCATATTCATTGACTTTTTGGACTTCCATTGTTGCAAGTCCATGAATTTGCCTTTGGTGTGAGGATGAAGGCAAAGAAACTAAAATGAACATGTATTGGTTTTTTTGACTTGCGTTGTCACAAGTCCGAAAACTAGGCATAGTGTTCAAGTTTAGCGCCTTCAAAATAAAAGGATAGTCCCAACCTTCATCAATTTTGAGGACATTCATTTTTGCAACTCCTTAAATTGGGCATTTTGTACAAGGTCAAAAGCCTTGAGGCTTACTTATTGAAAGTAATATTTACAATCTTTTCATTTTTTTTCAACTTGGTTTAAATGGGTCTCCTATAGGGCTAAATTACCATCCTTGTGAAAAAAAAATTCAAAGATGACACTTAATGTGTAGGTGTTTTCAAGGTTCAAACAATTTGGAGAAATTTTTTTTCTTTTCATCTGTCAAAACATAAGAGGTCTAGTTTAATGAACCCACCATGAACAATTTGCAACCACAAATGTGATTGTATCTTCTTGATCTTATCTAGTATATATATCAAAAACTAGATCTTTTCAAATTGCCACCATATCCTTTATGCTAAATATAATTTTTTAAATGTTTTTACACTATTGTTTTTGCAATGTCTCACATCTAATGTGTTACAAATCAACACATCCTACCAACACAAAATCAAGAATACAAATTTTAAAGGAAAAAAATTCTTGAAATAAATAGGTGTAATAAAAAAAAAACCATGTTCATAATATGTTACATGTGAACAAAGTTTCGACAATACTTTTATATTGCTACATTAACATTTTTTGGTCTATTGAACAATTTCTACCCAATTTTTTTGTAGTTTTTACAATTATTTTTGTCACAATAAAATGTTGTAAATTTTAAATTTTAATTGCATTAGATCAAGTTCAACACAACCATGTAAATGATTTGTAATCAAGCCATTTCAATGTTAAGAAGTTTAGAAGATGGTGATTGGAAATTTTTATTGTAAAAGATATTTTTTTGCCATCATTAGTTGTTAGGTTTAGGGTTTCCCTTTATTTAATTTCTTATGATAAAACCCTAGGACACAATTGTTTTTCAAATTATATAAACTTATGTAATGGCCTTGGCAAAAGGCCCAAATTATAAATTGGAAAAGATTGCAAATAAAATCTAACTTCTTTTAATTTGCCAACAACCTTTAAGAAAAACCCAAATTGTCAATATTGATTATTTTTGGTTGCAAGTATTAATCTTGAAATTCAAAATGCAATGTATGGTTTGACCTACTCCTAATATGGAAGTTTGGATATATTATTTAGTTGATTAATGTTATTTTGTGTATAAAGTCGAGTTTTCCACTAAATTGGGTTTTTAAACCTTCTAGCCACAACTTTTGTTCTGAGGCCCATTTTGACGCACCCCTGACTCCTTGATGGATTCAATTGTGAGTCTGAAAGTGAAAATAGTGGAAGGAGAAAGAGTTGGGACGCGCTCCTTGGCTTGTTGCACTTTGGGGGTAAAAGGGTGTGCTAGAGCTCTGAAATGGGGATTAGGAAGAGTGACAAGCAAGTCAATTAGTCACACGAACTTGCACAAACTAAACAACAAGTTGGTTAGTGCATAGTTGGAACACTTTTGGTGCACGGACAAACCACAAACAAACATGGGCTCACAAGATTCACCATGGCTTGAACTTGGGGAAGCCACCACCTTCCCCTTTATAGTATTTTTGTGCATGGCCATGGGGCCAGCACCCAAATGTCATTTTGTCCCAGGACTCCCAAGTTGGAATCCCAAAATTCCCGAAATTGGGACTTTTGCAACTTTGGAAGCCCATAACTTCCTCTACAGACCTCTAATCGAGATGAGGTTTAAAAAAAAGTTATAGCCCTCGTCAAGATCTTTTCAACAATATGTGGCATGCTATCTGCACGCAAATAAATCGGGGCGATTCTTGACTTTTAGTGGTTGAAAATCAAATTGACAATTTGATTCCTGACCCTTCATTTGGCCATAACTTATGTTTTAAGTATCCAAATGGATCATGCGAACCCATTTCAAACATTTACGTTCCAAGATATTTCCAATGATATAAAAAATCTTCAATCCAATGAATTTTAACCCCTGCAATTGCCCTATGAAAATTCAAGAGTCCATTGGGACTTCAATTCTCAAAGTGGGAATTCACTTGGGAGTGTGGGAGTTCATTCCCTCACGCTCTCCTACACTCTTGCGAGGATGAAATTTGACTCTCGGGCTTCATTCTTGACCTGCACCTTTGTAAACCCTTGCCTTGGTTGTGAGCGCAAGGCTAGGGTTGCGATACATTTGATAATATTTGATGTAGATGCCCATGTAAGTGGAACTCTTATTTTTGTTTCCTTAGTGAATTTATTTGGTTACATTGATAATGTGGCTCTTTGGTAAGTAGCAACAACTCCTACCATAAACCATTTCCTTGAAAAGTAGGATTATGCAAATGAACCACAAGGGCAACCCACCTTCCCCTATAGTCACACAACATATGAACAACCCATATGTTGGGAAGTCATGTATGTTGAAAATACATATTGATCTGAACTTGAATCTTTCCCCCAAAACTACATCAAAAACATGGACACTTACCCATAACATATAATTATTCAATAAGTGGTTATTTTAACATTTGTTATCATTATATAAATGGCTACAAATACACATTGGCATTCCTAGATGTTATAAATTCCTTCCTAATAATTATTAAGATTAACATCAAATATAATAAATATTGCTTCATTACCAGCCATGGAGGCAAATTGTAATTTAACAATATCATCAGCCATGTAGAGTGGCAAGAATTTAGGTCCCCAAATGTGTTGCCCCATTGAATGCCAACTTGAATTATACATTTGTGCATTAATGGCAAACTCTAACTATTTTTCATTGATATGTTTCCAACTCTTAGAATCTAGCACATCTTTAATCAATCCATCTATGCTAGTTTCATATTTGTGTCAAATCAAGAACTTTTGCCAAAGATTTGCACATATACAAAGGATGTGTTTTAGGACCTTCTATTAAACAATTTTTTAACCATGCACAAACCTACTAGTCCTATATTTTGGACAAACATGTGAAACCTTTAAAGTGTTTCAAAAGAGGACACACCCATAATTTGTACATGCGTGGATTGAATCATAGTTCAATCCCAACACCTTAATGAGCATAAAGATTTCACATACAATTGTTAACATCTTATTATCATTTGTTAACAATTCCTTTTGTAGTAATACTAATAGGTCATTAATGAAAACATTACTAACACATATAGTGTTTACAAGTTTAGTAGTAGTAACATGACTAACAACATGTTGTGGATGATCCTTCATGTAATGGAGTTGAAGTTTTTTAAATCTTAGTAGTTTAAAATGTCTAGGGTTGTTTTGAATAACATCATCACCTCTTGTATATTCCAAGAGTTAACCTTGATTAGGTGGGATTTGTTTTTTACATTCTTATTACAACCCATCAAATTGAACAAAAGTCTTTATAACCATCTTATAAATTTGAACTTTTGGGTCTAATGAGGATGGATCAACTAATGAAGGTGTTGATACACAAGTCCAAAAAATCTTCCAATTGTTTCATTTACATGAGTATTTTTGTTTTGGTGCATCAAAATTTCCTACCAATGCTACCTATTGACAATAGCACAAACACAAGGCCAAAACAAATGCCATGTTAATAAATTCTTGAATGCAATGCCCACAAACTTCCAATTATAGTTAGCTTTTAGAAAAATCCATTATATAGTTATAATCTATTGGGTCAATATGCATAACAAACCAAACATGCAATTCTAATGCAAAACAAATTCTAGCCCTATTCTAAACATATTTGATGGAAGATGAAATCAAATGCCACATGTCATTCAAATGGACAACCAAATTCCATACCACCATTGGCGTTTTGCACACTAGTAAAAAAACAAGTTTCTTTGATTGAAAATTTTAGTCAAAAAATACCCCATTTAGATAATTGTAAAAAATAGCTATGTCATTTTAGACAAGACAATTTTAACATGTCCATGTGGTCATTTGATTGGTCATTTTGACTTGTGAGGTAATGGATCATTTGACTAGTCAAACTAAAATAATTTATTTTAAATTTTATTTTCAAAAATAAAATTACAGTGATAGGTAGCTAGGTATTTGTGATAGACTAATCACCCAACCTAATTTACCTAGATTAGTTACATAATTGAGCCAACTACCTAGCATAGCCCCCTAAACACAAACATAGGTTGTAAGTTTTAAAAATTGAATCTTTCACCTCCATGATGATAGACCAAGTCCTTACCAATGCACAACAACTTCATCAGTTATTTTGTCAAGCTTTTGTATTTGACATCTTATAATATTGTATATTGTAGACTTATGTAGGTAAATAATATAATAAAAAATAATTAAGTATGTACTTTAATAGGTAGGAGGTGTATTGGCCATCGAATTCCTTACAAACTTAACCTATTGTGGTAACTAAATACTTACCTACCTAGGTACCTACATAATAGGTTGGTGGTTGGTAGTTTAGTAAGTACCTACTATCTACTACCTAACTAAGTAAATAGTAGGTACCTAGTTAACAAGTACCTAGATAGATAGGTATGTACACCTACCTAATTACCTACCTACTAGGTAGCTAACTATGTATTTACTAATTAACTACATACCTATTAAGTAGTTACCTACCTATTTACTAAGTAACTAACTACTTACCTACCTACTAAATACATAGGTACATAGGTAGGATGTTATTTTTGTTTGTCCAAACTTGCCTAGATGTTATATTTGACCAAAAACCTTATGGCCATCTTGACTAAAGATTTTTTTTTATTTGTCAAACTTGATTAGATGTCCCATTTGATTAAAATCCATTGAACATTTTAATCAAGAATATCATTTTTTGTTTGTCTTGACTAGATCTATCCCATTTGACAAGTAGTTAAATGAGTCATCATTAGTGATATTGATTAATGACCATTCACACAATGTTTCCTCTAATCAAAATGAACATTTCACTAGTTAAAAAAAACCAATTAATCAACTTGAACAACTTGAAAAACCATCTTTTTCTACTAATGGATACATGGATTTTGTCCATGTTTTCTTAAGTGTTTTTTTTAATTGTGCTACAAATTTGTGATGTTGCACCATGGCAAGACATATACAAATAGTCATTACTTGTTAATCCATGTTAGGTTGTTTCTATTTTTTAATTTTTAAAACTTCAATCAAGGTCTAAACATCAAAATTTTATTGCATTCATACCACACTATAAAAATTGTTTAACATACCAACAAAATCAAAATCAACATGTTGGTGGTAGTCTTATTGCATGTCTATAATGTAAAAAATTCCTTTTAATAACATTGTTTAAAAAAATTGAAACCAACATAATTAATGTGGAAATCCCAATTTGTCCTCATGTATAAGACTTTAATAACAAACATGGGAAAAGAACAATGTCGGGTTGTTCAAGAATAAATAATTGTATATATTTTATGTCAACTAACATTTTGTCAATTAATTAGACAAATGCATGGATTGAGAAGATGAAATTTGATCTATTATTTCCTTTCACAAATATTTGCCCCTATTTTGTAAGTGTAACAAATTAGCATGTTAGCAAGTTTGTTCTATAACATGCCTACTTTTAGGGGAAGAACAATGCTAGGACTTCATTATTCTACAACAAATTTTGTCACAAATTGCAACCAAAGTTATTGAACATACACATTGTTAAATAATTGTTTATATATTTTGTTGATTAGCCTTTTGTCTTTTTAGAGAAATGCAAAGATTAAAAGCATGAAATTTGAAGCTAAACCTTGCTTTCACAAAGATCTACCCCTATTTGGCAATTGTAGATTAACATGCTAGCAAGTTTGCTCCTTATGAGCTCTCAAATGTAACACTCATGTAATCAGATTTAACGAAGACAACACATTTGTTGCATTGACAATCACATGTCAACAAAAAAATGGATATTGATTAAATCGTGAATGATTAGATTACATGGTGAACGGATGTTATTTATTTTTTGGTTGTTTGTAAACATTAATGATTTCTATCACACATGATAGTCATCATCCTACATATGTAATTAGACAAAAGAGACATGTGGCATATTAAGGTTAGTATTAATCATTAATAATAAGTTTAGAATTAGTGTGAGTTTTGTAGCTATTATTTTCAAGGTGTTGGGTGGTAAGGTGGACCAATTCTAGTGAATAAATAGTCCATAAAAAGTCCATTCGGTATTGTTAAAACTATAATCTATCATTGTTTAAATGGGGATTAAAAGTGGTTAATGAGATAATAAAGATTATGTGATTACAAGTTCGATTATATAACTCTTTAACATGCATGTTTTTAAAAAAAATTAAAATCCATTAAAAATTGAGTATGATATGAAATTTTGAAAATAAAGTCCATTTAAAAATATTTAAAAGTCCATAACTTTTTTGGATTAAGGTTTTTATAACAATTCTTTTGCATCTATCTTAATTTTTATTAATATATTATATATTGAATCCTTATAAGATAACCCCAAAAAAATTCATAAACAAAAATGTATTGGTATAAAGCCATATAAAAAAGGGTAGTTCATATTTTTCAACTTCAAAAGTTCAATATTCTATATTTGGAAAATACATGTTATAAATTTTTATGTTGATTTCTTCTTATTCAAGTTGAAAATCTTAATTCAATGGGAAATTTGACATAATGAAGATTTTATGGCATGTTAATGCATGACACTTTATAAACACTTGCAATGTGATGCAAAAAGTGATCCACCTAATTTTGCACCTAACATGTTTTACAAGGGTTTTGCAATTGACCTTTAGTGTGACATAATTGGAGAACATGGTAGACAAAAAACATGGTGGACTAAGCATTGCATATGGAATATTATTCTTGTACATGTCATGATTGTAAGGGTTCTATGTCAATATAGGATTGCAAAGTCAACTTTTCATACATAGCAAAGAAAGCAAATGGGAAAGCATAGTAATATGGGTTTAACTTTGTTGCATACCTCACACAATAGATCTTGTTTTAATTCAAAATAAGGCTTAGCAAATGGACAATGTATAACACAATTTTCAACAATAAGACACAAATGAATATGAAGAACTTAGTTGGCACATTATAACTAGGAACAATGTTGTGTTGTAGAACATTCTTAAATTCAATTGGAGGTAAATCCTTTTGCCCTTGCTTCCATTTCATTCACACTCTTTGCACCTTGCACACAGTGTTGTAAAGCTCATAGTTGCTTAAAATGTAATATAAGTGGAACTTACTTTCCACAAGTTTTCCATTTTTTTCATTTTATGGTTTCAAATTTTTTGGGATTATTTGCCACATACATATAACACGCATGACATAAACTTGGATCTTACAAAAACAATTTCATATCCTAATGTAGATTGCCTTATTGATTAAAGTTAATCATTTTAAAATTGCCACATGGTAATGCATAAGGGCATTTGATTGAAGTCCGTCAAGTTTAAAGTTCAAAATTGGAGAATTTGGCATGTCAAATCAATTCATTCCAAGCCTTTCAATTCAAAAAATTCTATGTTATTCTTTCATGCTTGTCAATATTTCTCACAATTTGTCTTCCCCTTAAAACTTAACTTCCACACATTCAATTCTCCCACACTTAGCTTTCAAATGTGGGTTAAGGATCAAATGTATTGAAATTAAGTCTTCCAATCATTTCTAATACAATTAGGTTAGGTTGGTTTTGCCCAAAAGGTAAAGATTATACATTGATGCAAGATTTAGGAATGAAATTATGACTTGACATAAACCTTGAAATATGTAATATCTCAAGGCATAATCAACAAATGTAATTTGTTTTTAACCACTAGAAGAAATTTTATCCATTCCAACTGTGTGTTTGTGACTAGTGTGCAACTATTGTCCAAATCAACTCATTTTGTGATTACATATGTAATAGTCTTATGTGTCATTAAGTCACAAGTGTTAATAATCACATATGTGACTATGAAACAAATGGATTTAAATTGTAATCGTAAATGTGATTGTAATTTGTGACTACTTTGTGTTTCGATTAAAAAACTGATGAAAGTTAACACATGTTATCAATTATTGTTAAATTCCATTGATGGACAAACACCAAATCATTTTTGCAACTATTTTAATGTATTTTTTCAATTATACATAGATGATTATACCACATGTTGCATTATTGCAATTGATGATCAAAGTCTATAAATTTTCATTTTATGTTGGCATTGGTGGTAATTAATTATATATCACCATCTAAACTCCATATTGGAAATTATCCTAACCTATACTAAAATACCTATTAAGCAAGAATAGCTAGCTTAACTTAAATCTATGTACTAGGTAATGATTTAGTTCATCTAAGCTTACCTATTAAAACTAATTGGTAAATTATGATATATAGGTTATTATATATTAATAACTACGTTATGATTTGGGTTTAAGCAAGGAAAAACTATTGTTACTTATAATTAATAACTAATAGTCCATGTTAATTACTAGTTGGGTGAATGCAAGCTATCGTGATTGACTTTTGGAAACAAAATAATATTTTTCTACAAGTTGTTTTACTTTTAAATGCTAATGGTGAATAATTTAATTTTAAATACATTAAATGAAAACTCATTTTAAACCAATAACTTGATTATGAAGACATTTGCACAATTATTATTTTTAAATAATGCATTTATTATCAATAGTGAGTTTTTGAAATTCAAAATATGAACTAATTGATTGATTAAATTGTTAAAATTTTTAAGAATTCATATTTAATTCCACTCAAAATTGTTTATTAATGATTAAACATGGGCTGAAGAATGAAATCACAAAGTTAAGTGTGAACTTTTGAAGGGTTAGAATTGAACCTTGTTTTCAAAAGTCCTTAATTTCATTTATTTATGGTTTGCCACAATTTCTATGCCCATTATGTACATAATTGAAATATTTAATTGGGGTTTTATTCTTATGGATTTTATGAGTTTTTTATAGAATTTCCAAAGTGATTTCACCATACCAGTTAACAAAAAAATTCAATATGAGTTTTGATCTATTTTAAAAAGGTTTTATAAGTGAATGGAACTTTAATAGTCAAAGATTACACTAATGAAATATTAAAATTTATAAAAATATCCATATGGATAATTTATAAAAACTTGTTAGGGATTCTAGTGAATGCTGTATTTGTTTAAAATGAGCCACTAGACTGTGCATACACCCAACTAGGTTAAATTAAGACATGTTAACTATTATCAGTTATATAGGTAATAAGTTACATTATTTAGTAGTTAAATTTGGTAGACATTGCATGTAATTAAAGTAATTATACATAATATAATTATTTTTAAAAATTAAATATGTATTTTGATACATAAAATAGTTATGATCTTGCTGACCATTATGTTTGAATGAATTATATTATTAACTTTAAATTCAAATTTAAAAATGAAATTATGATATATTTTACATCAAAATTTTATAATATATTAAAATTTTAAACTAAAATTGGTTAACATTTTGGAGATATATAATTTATTTATTATTATATTAACCAAATAATCTTTTCCATTACTAAATCATGTGCTTGATTTTATTTATTTTTAAATCATTAAGGGTGTGCATCATTGAGAAAAAAAATTTAAGAATGATCTTTTAATTTTGTTGTTTGGAGAAAATATCAATAAGATATGAAATATTAAAGTTGAAAATTTATAAATATTAAAATTTTATAATATATTATTTCGTAAAATATTAGTTTTAATATTGGGAGATATATCATTTATTATTATCATGTTAGCCATATAATTTGTTTCATTTATGAATCATGTACTTGAGTTTGTTATTTTCTTAAATGGTTATTGAAATCTTATTAAATAAGGAAATTCCAGTTTTTTTTGTTAAAATGAATTTACATTTGTAAAAGGAAAATAACATAAATGAATGCATGATTGAAAAAAATGAACTTTCAATTTTGTTGTTTGGACAAAATATCAATAGGATATTAAATAAGAAAGTTGACATTTATGCAACATTTTTAATAGAACAAGGGTTAGATAAAATGCACCTTTATATGGTTTCATAAAGAGTTGGGTGGTTTTTTAAAGACGGTTTCCATCCTTGAGGTCCAAGGATCAAACCTCACAAATGATATGATGGTGGTTAGTGGTTAACATTGACTAAATATTCCCTAGCTCACTTAAGCTACCTAAACTAAGTTTTTAATCTAACCTAGCAAGTGACACATGTCAACAACTCATAGGATAAAAATAATGAAAATATATAATAATATAAATAAATAATATAATATTTATAGTATCAATATTAGTATATAAATGATTGAATATAATCTATAATTTGATTTTTTCAAGATTATTTAGTTGCAAATGCAATTGTAACACTTTGTGACTACCAATTTGAACTACCATTCCACATGGTGTCCTTTACAACTAGTTGTCCTATGGCATTTCTCCAAGGCAACTAATAGGCATGTTTCCATTACAATGAAAATGTAATGATTCATTTCCAAATTTCATTGAGAGAAATCAACATTTTCAAAATAGTTGGCCTTCATTCAAAATTGAATTACATTGTGACAAATTCTAGTAAGAACAAATAATTTTAAAAGGAAAAAGATGCATTAAACCCCATGCATTTCAAAAGATATGATAATTTTTTTGGTGTACATGTTGATTGCATGACAATAGGCATGAGAGGCGAATTGGCATCACATTTTTATCTATGGCAATGAGCAAATTTAGAAATTCATAAATAAATGAATTTTTATTTTTATTTTTTCAATTTTAATTTAAAAAATTAGTCATCATAACATTGGCTTATGTTTTGAAAAGCTTTCATTAATTTTGTTGATGTATGTTGTTTTTGTTGTTTTTTTTTGTAGCACCAAATAATCTTGTAGAGATGAAGACCAAATAGGGCATGAACTTATTGGGAGGACATGAAATCTCTCAAGAGGAGGATGGAGGGTGTGAAATCTATAAAGACAAAAGTGAAAAGGCACAATCAAACGTTGTTTGTGTTACAATAGAAAGAGATTGGAAAAGTTGTTCCAAATGAAAAGCAAAAAAAAGAAAGCACTTGTAAGAACCAATAGGAACAACACACAAAAAAATAACTAGACAAAAACCAAACAAATAAAACACTACCAAAAACACAAAACTTGACCAAAATTCTTTAAAAAAGAGAAAATGAAGGTTGAGTTCAAACAAAAGAAAGATCAAACAAAAATGCAATGATGTAGAATGAAAGACAATAGATGCAGGGAACCAAGTGATGCAAATTGAAAAAATGCAAAGTTAGAAGGACAAAATGGAACATTGGGTTCAAACAAAATCGAAGTTGAAGCTCCCAATAAAACCTAGGAAAAAATAAAATAAAATATAAAAATATATATATATTGAGCAAGAAAGAAGATAATGACCTTTGTTGTGCTTCATACATTTCACTTTAAGGTGAGAGAAAACAACTTAAAGGAAAGTCAATGATGAAAAAAACCTAAAAGCTAAAAGAAAATTGACTAGATTCTTTACATAGGTGAAGGGTTTAGGTTTAGACCCTTCTAGATTTGAGGTCTCATTATGAGCCCCATAGGATGAGGAACCCTAAACCCTTCTACAAAAAGCCTTAAGTATGGAAATTAGGTTAGACAATTAGCTTAGGAAAAAAATTGTAATAAGTTTTGACATTTGAAATTCTAGGACATCTTTGAAGTATTGCATTGGAGAAATATAGCCCATGATGAGCTTTTTGATTCCATTGTGATGAGAATGACCAATCACCTAATAATGAAGTTTTCTCATCCATTTGACCATTGATCATAGTTTGTGGTCATGGACATATAATTGAATGTTCTATTTTGAGCTTTGTTGTGAGAGGATGCAATTTATTTTCATATTAAGTCATAATCTATGGATATTTCAATTCTTAATTTAACCACTTATTTTACTTGAATAATTGTCTTCGAGGTTCAATAAATTTTTTTATATCATAATATGGAGATACATATGTTCACATGGATTTTAAAATTTTGAATTGATTTGTAAAATGCTTTTCAATGAAAATAGAATTCATACAACTCATATGACTAATAGTCTATAGTTTAAGTTCCAATAAATTAGTACTTAATTAAATTGAATTGATTAATTTAAAAGAGCATACTTTAATAATCCATATGCATTTTAGATATGGGGATACTTAATAAGAGAAGGAAACAATGTGCTTTAGAAGACTTCATATTTTTTTTGGGTAAGGGACGTTTGAGGGAAGATCTAAAAGGGAAGGACATTTGACGGTCAAGGTCAAGCATAAGAGTTGGGGGGCCATAAGTCTGAAGCAACTCACATGGACCTGTTATTGACCTAGGTAAGACCCTTAAAAGGAGGGTTTCATGCTATTTGGGCCTTCAGTAGTGGGCCCTTAGTAGTCCTTGGGCCTACCCACCTCAAAAGACTTGCACAACATGCATAATATTTGTATAACTCTTATGCTTTCTCATACCAAAAAAAACAAGGTTCAAAATGATTCTTGGCCATTAGGTGCAGATTGATCAAACCACTTGTAGACTATACCATGCTCACACCTCCAATTTAACTAGCTTGTTGCACACTACCAAATGGTCGGCCAACACTATCAAAACTGAGAAAGTCATGCACATAAACAACATGCACACAAAAACATTGATAAAGTCACACACATAAACAACATGCACACAAATACATTGATAAAGTCACATTCATAAACAACATGCACACAAATACATTGATAAAGTCACATTCATAAACAACATGTGCACAAATGTGTTGCGGGTTTGTGATTACATTTTGTTTTTATTGAACTTGGATTAACATGGTTTCTGGGTGATTATTTTTGAAACCCTAAGGACAAGACTCCGAGAGAGACCCACACATCAAGGATAAATCTCTCATGAACAAAAATGCTGGAACTTGGTTCATATTGAATCAAGTTCCAACAACAAATAAATCCTTACAAGAAAGCTAATGTTCTAATATTCAGCAGTAAGCATGTAACATGCTCGTAGATTGAAAGACCAGTGAATTATATTATTTGAGAAGCTTCATTCAAAACTCTAAACCTTCAAACTTATTATGGTATTAAAGTTATCCGTAAAGTCATCCTCTCTTTCACCCCCTATACCCTTTTTCAGTGGTACCCACAAAGTAATGAAATTTCATTAAATCTCAGTATGAAATGCTGAAACTCAGCATTTAATGCATATATGTAACAGCAGTGGAGGCGCTCAGGAAAAAGGACAGAGGGGATGAAACTCAGTGTACCACCAAAATTGATGGAAAAACTAGTTTGGGTCCCAGATATTTCCTTTTGTAAAATTTCATTCCCAGTTACACATTTGATGCCCTATTATGCCGAAACTGGCCGTTCTTGCCCCCTAATCGCCTGACTTTATGTATAACTTTATTATGGGACTTAATAGTATGCTAGAATTTGATTATGGCCCCACCCTTTTCACATCTTATTTAATGTGATGGAACTGGGAGATCTTAATTTTCTCATTTCATAATGGCAAACAATTCCTTGAAACAAAAATCCAAGGAGTTGATGACAATCATCACTTACTCCATCCCAAACATTTGTCAATCCCATTTGAGTTTTAAGAATTGGAGTGTTTGTCATCAGGATCCCTTTTCAATTTCAGCAATAGCAGTTGCCCAAAGCAGTGATGTTTTGTTCTAGTTCTAATGTATTCTTAAGAATTCTGTTGAATGTTCAAGCTCACCAGAATGGATTCATTCCACTGGTTGCTTCTTTGTGTTCAACAGGATTTGTTGGTAATTCTGGCGGGATATCAAAGGCTGCAAAACATCAGCAGGCCAACGACAAGTAATCAGGTGTATACTGGCTTCGACATCCACTGAGAATGATTTCTGTTACAGTTCTCAAGTAGTGGAAATGATAACAAGTAGCAGAGACACACTACCTATCTGTGAAAGTACAAATGTTTGTAGTAGGGAGAATTTCAACGTACCAGTATGTAAACAACTCATGATCGGTCCAAGAAGGATTCCCCAACTCAGCAAATAATATGTCTTGATATTGTATGGTTACCATCTACTGCACAGGGTACATATTGGGATCCTGCTAAGAAACTACTTATGGTCAGGTTGCTACTAGCAAAATACTGTGCTTCCCTTCAAACACTTAGATTGAAAGGGCAGGGAGATCTGTTTATGAGGTACTAGCAAGCCTACTGCCTTAACATGATTATGTGGAATGTTAACAGACGAGCTGCCCATCGAATGATATTTCCCCTGCAAGGCTGCCTCTAGTTACAGACAATCGTCTTTTGCGTAGGCGATCAGCAATTATGAAAGAGAGTTCCAAGGCCTGGGAAGCATTGAGGCGGGGATCACAGTGGGTGTGGTAGCGAGAGCCCAAATCCTCAAATGTCAGATTTTTACCACCTCCCACACATTCTGTCACATTCTGCCCTGTCATTTCCAAGTGGACACCACCTGCATGGGTGCCTTCCTGCTCGTGCACATCAAAGAACGCTTTCACTTCCTCCTGCAAAAGAAAAGGAAACTGACAGTCAGGTTTCTGCAGTCCTAGACAACCACAAAGTAATGAAGGGAAGGATGACCATTTTGGTCCAATTAGTTCACATAACTCAAAGAACATGAAGGTTCCATGTTCAAAATAATGGGAACAGGAAGTATGTTGAACCAGTGTCAGCAATAAATTAGCAATCAAAACAACCTGAGAGCACCTAGTTGTTGCAGAAAAAGAAGGCTTATCAGAGGGATTGGAGATATAATGATCTTGGGGGCAGCATGTTATTTCGCAGATAACTCAACGAACTAAGGAAGCTTGATCACATAATTGGATGTTGTGTAAAGATGACGGTTTAGGTTGCTTAGCTCACCAGAATGGCATCAAATCTTCGGGTCTTCAGACCAGATGGGGCCTTGATGGTGTTTCCATGCATGGGGTCACTGACCCAAGTCACAATGCATCCTGCATTCCGCACCGCCCGCACCAAAGCAGGGAACTTTTCACGAAGCTTCTCAGCTCCCATGCGCACAATCACAGTCAGCCTTCCTGGCTTATTCTCTGGATTCAATATCTCACAAAGCTTCACCAGATCTGCTGGAGGCATCTTGTCACTCACCTGCAAAGAAGAATAATTAAAAAGTGTGGTCACATCAAGACCTGGCTTCACCAATCCTCTAGCACCTGCTAAAATTATGAGGTCTTTTCAAGGGAGGGTAAGCTAAGACCTTGAATCCACGACGGAGCTACACTGATGGGTGAACAGTTGCTCAACTCAATAAAGCAATGTTCCATAGAAAGGTGTAAGATTATGCTGCGGAAAACATCACAAACCTTGACTCCCAATGGATTGGAAACTCCACGAAGGAACTCAATGTGTGCTCCATCAAGCTGACGAGTACGCTCACCAATCCACAGCATGTGGGCAGAGCAGTCATAAAAGAGTCCAGAGGTAGAATCCTCACGGGTGAGTGCCTGCTCATAAGGGAGCAGCAGACACTCATGGGAGGTCCAAAACTCAGTGCTTGACATCACTGAGTGGTCCAGTGTTAGTCCACATGCTGCCATGAAGCCCAAGGCTTCATCCACCCGACGGGCTAGTTCACGGTACCTAAAAGATATGAAAAAAGTGACCAAAAGTGAGAAGCTGTACCCACTTGCAGTTTACAGCAAAATAAATCTTCTCACAAGATAAGTATCAGAAAATTGTGCTTGGTGATCTGCTTGTGTATGCTAGGTTCTAAGAGTCCTGAACCTTGTGCAGTACTAGTGGCAGAACAAATAAACCATGTAAATCAAGCAATCTCCCAGCAGACATGCCCCACAGCAAGAGAAGTTTTGTACAAACATATAACACACAGTAAGGCATGTGAAACTGATACAAAATTGTTTGATATCAAAACAGAATTGCTGTTTCAGCTGATTGCAATGATTGCACAACAAAAGCCAAGAAACTGTGTGCATTTGCAGAAAGAAGGAAGTTCACCTGTCCCCTTGCTCACTGTTTGAAGCAAAGTCAAGGTTCCACTGTGTGACGCGCTGCATTGCAGCATACCCTCCTGTTGCAAAAGCTCGGAGAAGATTAAGAGTGGCTGCAGCTTGGCTGTAGGCTCGCACCATGCGCTCAGGATTGGGTAATCGTGATTTCAAATCAGGACCATCTCCATTGATGTTGTCACCCCTGTAACTCGGTAGCTGCACTCCATTCACATCCTCAAAGTCTGCTGATCTTGGCTTTGCAAACTGTCCAGCCATTCTCCCAACCTGTCCACAAAGTGGGTACCAAGTCTTGTTAGGAGGACTTCCTTCCATGTGATGCCATACTGCCATGTACTAGGCTCTTGCTTCTAGAGAAAAGAAGCAAGTATCAGCAACCTCAACCAGGGAACATGAACATAACTCTCAGAGTAAAATTGTCTTCTTGACATGCAGAGACATACTCCAAGAACATCATGACAGCAAAGTAGTTTGATCGAGCAGCTTGAGAATCATAATCCAGAAAAAGTCGATCACTTTGCAAGAAAAAATGCAAGAAGGAGTGCATTTGTTTCCAGACAAAAATGATGAGGGTCCAGGGGTCTGCACCTTCACAACTGGCACTTGACCTCCAAACATGAGAACCACTCCCATCTGAAGCAGAATACGGAAGGTATCCCTGATGTTGTTAGCATCAAACTCCTTGAAGCTCTCAGCGCAGTCACCACCCTGCAACAGAAAGGCTCTGCCAAGGGCAGCGTCGCCGAGTCTCTCTTCCAAGGTCCTGGCCTCTCCAGCGAAGACCAAAGGAGGGAAGTTCTCTAGCGTCTTCACTGTCGCTTCCAACGCTTGCGGCTCCGGGTATGTCGGCTGCTGCAGAGCTGTCTTCGATCTCCAACTGTCCGGAGTCCAGCGCGTCGCAACTCCATTTTCACCTGCTGCTGCTGCTGATGCCGTCTTGGCTGGTTCTGCCGCGTGCACCGCCTTCACGACATCGCTGCTCCGCACGACGCTCCTGTCCAAGGCTTTCGCGATCGGAATCCTTCTTGCAACCGAATGACGACTGCTTGAAAGGCGACTCGATTTGAAGGAACAGGAGGTCTCCAACCCCGATGCGGTCAGTCCCCGGCTTGCTGCTACCGCTGCCATCGCCATCTTACACAGATCTAAGAGAGCAGAAACTTCACCGATGCGGATTTCTTGCAACTGGATTCAGATCAAGAGAGTAGTCGCAATGCAAAATAGACGAGATTCGGCGTTTGATTCTTCTCAGATTCCTACTGAGGCAAAAAACAACAAAACGACGTGTATGTCAGAAACACAGGGTACAGAACTCTGTGAGAAAATGCGCTATAGCAAAACGTTCCTCCAGACTCTCAACACCGGAATAGGCACTTTCTCGAAACCAAAAACAAAAAACGAACTATCGATAAGCCGATAACAAGAAGATTTCTACAGAGAAAAAAACAGAAGATGCAGCAGAATGCGGACTCGATTTTCACCTGCTCTTCGGGCTCTTGCTTGCAAAAGTGTGGCGCAAATTGTGCAGATCCAAAACATACGAACTGATTACAAGGTTCTGAAATGCCTGGCTTATTACAGGAGGAGCAAAGAAAAACGAACTGCCGAACCGCTAAGTCTTGTAATGCGATTACACCAGGCACAATGCGGGACAATATTATAGCCCAGAGTGTCGTAGGGGAACGAACAAGAATCTTTATGGAAGAAGAAAAGACACAAAACAAAGATTCGAGACTCGAGAGCAAGTCGCGACTCCAATTGCAACAACAGAAAGACCTGCAGTTTGCAACAGGGATTTGCTGCTGACTCGAGACACGTAGTTATTATTCGGCTGACCTAGAACAGACGCATGAAATGCATTTTACTTACAATGTTCAGAGGTCAAACAACAGCTGCTGCAGCTACTTCGAGTCGCGACATTTTCTCCTGCAGATGTGCTTTTGTCCTCCTTTATCTTTTGTTCTCTTTCAGTTGAACGATTCGGTGTTTTTGCTTTGAAGACGTACCTTTTTCTTGCGCTGTTTTTGGAGCGTTTTCGGTCCTGCTTTTCTTTTTTCCTGTTTGGTTACAACTTTGACTGCTCGCCTTCTGCGAAACACGTCCGTCGCTCTGCAACTGCGTCTTCAGTCTTCGTCTTCTTCACGCCAGTCTTCACGCCTAGGCGTCCAGTGCCAGCGAGTCCGCCGGGCGGTGTTTCATTACCCCATGTTCCCCCCCCCCCCCCCCCCCCCCCCCCCCCCCCCCCACCACAACCCCCAACCCCCCACCCCCAAAGGGAAAACGACGCGGGTGGGACCCCCGCCA
>Ga0116229_10003859_pt1 | contig 24641 bp, 16 predicted proteins | sample S1TSphgellanicum_3_FD_87313 | JGI IMG/M metagenome (GOLD analysis project Ga0116229, IMG submission 87313) | Host-associated microbial communities from peat moss isolated from Minnesota, USA - S1T2_Fc - Sphagnum magellanicum MG | ecosystem: Host-associated > Plants > Peat moss > Unclassified...
GTAACACCACCGTGAGTAATAGATACATAGGATGGAGACCAATGTTGCCTCCACTCCTCAATCTCAGTAGCATGATCTCTCCGAAACTCATGATAATCACTCATCAAAGGACCCTCCAAGTGTTGAAATAATCCCTTCCATGCCAAGAAGGGTGAGAACAATCTGGCATTACGTAACATCTACATATCACACCAAGAATCAAACTCCTAAATGAAGTCCTCCAACTTGATGGTGCCCACTGCACCTGAGTAATGTCGAGGGCCCTTCATGGCCCCAGAACCCCCATCCATATCCCAAATCAATGGGGCCGCAATATTAGACGATAACATGGAAAACTTGTTATTCATGATAACCTCGTCCTCTTCAACAATCGATGATGTGGGTGAAGGTAGTCAATACCTCAACCCACTACGTGTAACTCCACCATCTCCACCATGGTCCCCCACAAGACCACCAAACTGCTCCATGATGACCCAATCACCTAACCCAGTACCCAAATTGAATCACCACTAAGTACCGTCGACCTCATGCCCGATTTGCTACTAGAAATGAGTATTCAACTCAACCACTTAGTTGAGTAGCGGCTCAACTCATCTAGCCGACCCACCACCACAAGTCATAAAATGTGCTCCCCATTAGCCAAAAGCTCAATTTCCAACGAAATCCCTAATTTGCCATAGCCAAAAGTTGCGAAATTGGGCTGCGAGCACTCAAACAACCATATCTCCACCATTCTTACACCAAATGCCAATCTACTTTGACCAAAATGTAGAGGACAACTAGATCTTCCTTCCCTTCAAAATTCAATTGAAAAGAAGGTTTATGTGCCAAGATATGACCTACGAAAGACCGCTGAAAAAAAAACCAGGGCACAAATCTACACAAACTTGAGATCTTTCAAAGGTTAATACTCCCAACTGGCTCTACCAGAAAAAATCCCAAACAATTCCTAGATGCAATTCAGCCCTCCAGCAACAACTTTGCAAAATTGCAGCACTTGATCTTCCCTAGTTATTTAGCTAAAAATCTAACAGCGCTTCCGCACTAGGTGTGCACAAACCAGAAAAAACCATCACCACAAAAACAAACATAACGCATAATCCACTCAATGAAAGCACAACCTGTCTTTGCCAGATTATAGATCGGCTCTCTAAGTACACTTTTACCAATTTTCAGCAACTTTCTTCAAGGAAATTTTCACTTATCTGAGAAATTAACGTCATTGGTAAACCGTCACTAAAAACTATCAAACCCTAAACTAGCAACTTCAAATGATCATAACTTTTGATTCGTTCAACGAAATCCAACATTCTTTGATGCATTGGAAAGCTTTCGTCAAGGCGCTCCTTTTGACACCACCCACTCCCAATTTGGCCACACAACCACAGAGTGAGATCACAAAATTCCCACGGTTTAACTGCTCCCAAAAAAAAAAACAAAGTTCTTTGAGTGAAAATGACAAAAAAGATCTACTATCATAAAACTCGTGATGCAAACACATACAGTCAAGCCAAGCCCCACTCCACTTAGAGAATCTAGGCTGATGTTAATGGGACACCATAGCTCGAAGCTACACTAACTCCAACTACTCCCAACGCTCTAGGCTCAACTCAAAGAACTATGTTCTTTGAGCCCTCTTTCACATTTTATACCCTCACTCACAACATGAGGGTGGGTCCTACCGAAAGAGCCACTTTCCTCTAACCCTAAACCTAAAAACCCTAAGTAGACATTACTCGCTACCATAGCACACTATAGGTTATAGCTAACACAGATATGGTCATGACATCAAACCAAAGAAAAAAAAAGCTCCAAGGAAATCTCAGAGTTTGGAGAACCAAGATGCAAGCTAAAGTTCAATCTGGGGTCCAACTCAAGGGTTCAATTTGCTTCAAATGAGTCCAAATTGGTTCCTATGAATTTGGACCTTGGACCTTGATCTAAAGTGGGCCTAAGATAGATTGAAAACAAGTTGGTAATGGAACCTTATACTATTTTTTCTCATTTCTTGTTAGGTGCACTAAGTGAAGATCTATTTTGAATTTCAAAGACAACTGAGCAATGAAAAAGAAGCATGAAGAGAATGAGTATGTTCAAAGAACAAAATGCTTGAAAAAAATGCATTAAATCTCCTCAACTTTTAGAGCTCATATATTGCTGATTTTTTATCCATTTTGAGCAATCTAAAATGATATGAGTGCATAAAGTTAAGCTCTATAATCCTTCATTGAAGGTCAAAGGCAATTGAATTATGTTTAAGGATCTTAAACTTTAAGCGTTTACCTTGCCAAATTGAACATCACTCCCAAATCTCATATTTTTCTTATTTTTTGTTGATTTTGAGTGATTTTCATGACAATGGATGTGCCCAGTGAAGATCCATAATATCTCTTTGAACTTCAAAAGCAATTAAACTATGTTCAAAAAATTTAAATTGTTTGAGAGCTTCAGTGTTCGAACATTTCCTTCTCTGCATTCAACAAACCTTCAGTTTTGATCGTTTCATGAACTGAAAGAACATGAAATTTTCATGAAAAAATCAGCCCACAAACCCATGACTTGTTTGCTGATTTTTTCATTGTTTTCTAAGCTGGCAGTTATATATCAGCACTGATTCTCTTATTTAGTTTTAGGATACAATACCAGAAAACATTTGGGGTTTCCAGTTTTGGACAGGTCCCAATGTAGGTGCTGGTTCACCCAAGGCCTAAATGATGAGTAATGTAACAGCAAGTTGAAAATTAAGGCAGCTTATCTGACGCTCTTCAGGGCCATGATGAACCAGAACCCATACTAGTACATTTACCTTTGCAATTAGTGGCCATTTTTAGCCCAAAATTTTTAACTCAGACTCAGAGACCTTGATTTAGTCTTAAGATGGGATATATGTAGTGTCTACAATCAATCCAACAAAATGGGGGATTTTGAACTACTGTTGGGCGGTTCTTAGATTGATGGGTCTCACAACAGAGCCAGCAAACACCAGTGTAAGGTAGGTTCTTTGATTTTTCTAAAATATCAATTAGGGACGGACATTCTGCCCTTTCCTCTCCTCCTCTTGACCTGTTCAAACTCTGATTTCTTTGTACTAACTTGCAGAGATTTTCAAAAAGACTAATCTACATGAACAGGTGACTTAACAAGAACAGGTATCTGCAACATATTAACCAAGTTATTTACTTCTATAAAGAACTTTGGCTTTCAGTTCTTAAAAAAAAAAATTAGAACGGGTTCGATTCTGATTCTAGGCTTGGCAAACCAGCACCTACACTGGTACCATGGTTGAGTCTGCAAAAAAAAATTGGTTGCTTCTAAACACTATAAATATCTTGTCACAAGACTAATTCTCAAAGTTCAAATTTAACATTTCCTGGGTTAAAGATAGAGACTTGCAATAAGAGGCCCTCACTAAAGAAGGCAAATGTCCTTGGGTAGGTGCCAGTTCACCGTTGAGCCCCTCTAAGTGAGGTTCAGAGTTGAACTCAATTAAAATTCACATCTGTGGAGAATGGAATGAACTCTTTGCCACCAATTTTGATTTCTTCCAATGACACAAAAGATTGGGAGGCCACACTTTGGTAATGAAAAAACTCTGAAGGGCACCCTCCTATACTCCAATCAGAAATTATCTTCATCTAGGGCCATTTTTATATATATGCTGGACTCAAAGGTCCATGAACATTTTAATTGGGAGACTGTAGTCACACAGACAAAGCTCAAGAATATTGTTTCCCCCAGTTTTGACCTTTTCAATATAGAAGACTTTGGAATATAATAAATGAATATATGGTTCCTAGGAAGTACTACACATGTCTAGAGGATGCTTTGAAGTTCCATAATTCAGGTAGTCTATGTTATTAGTATATAATATTGAATAGTAATTACTAAGTCGTCAACAAATTTATCAAGTGGGAAGAATCCTGACTCCAGCCCCAAGAAAAAAGAGTCTTCAACCACTTCCTGAATCCTATCAGGCTTCAAAAAGGCCGTAAAAAGATATATGTGGTCTAATCTGTAATTGTGACATCTGGAGGATATGACTGGATAAGAGACTGATACCACACAGGTTTTACTTACACTCCAAACCAAAGAACCTTCAGGTTTGAGCTCTGGCTAATTTCAAAGTCAGACACTGACAAAATCTGTGTACAAAATATAGGTGTTGAGGATTCCAAACACACAAAAACCAGTAGGACGAGTCTAACAGGGCAATAATATACATCTAGACAATAAGAACCCAATTTCATGCTGAACAAGTACCTACTGCAGACCTGTAGTAGCGAACACTGAGATTTCCTTTGTAATCCACCTTCAGCACATCCCAATAAAAAATGCATCTAGTAGATGACTAGTAAGAACAAAATCTACTTGAGAAAAGACTTGTCAGAAATCAGCCTGGTAGGATTACAATCTGCAATATTTCCTCCATGGATCAGGATTCAGTGCCAAGTCTCTAAGGATACTGAACCTGAGACAATCATGTTAGTCAACTTTAGGCATAAGACAATTGGTTACCATCTCATTCAAAACATCGAGGCTGGCCACATAATATGTGTAAGCTTGAGAGGGGAGTTCAGATGAAACATGCACCAAAGTATGAAAGATTATCATCATTGAAAGAATTACCCATGGGCATTATAGGGTTACAATAAAGTGCAACAAACATGCTTTAACTTAATCTCAAGTATAATATATGAAAAATGAACATGGACAAAATATGTGTGTATATGATAGATAATACCCAAGTGACATTTTAATTTGTAACATTTGGAAATATGAAATGAAGTGAGCCAGACTCCAGTGAAAGGTTGTACTTCGTATTCATGTTCATCAAATTGAAAATGATGAGTTGCTCTATGTGTAATGTACTTTTTTTGGGGAAATTTTTTCACACCTTTTCAACCTAAAAAATGTGATTTTCAGTCTTGACACATAAGAAGGATTTTTTAATGAAAAAATGGCATTAATTATCTAGGTTTTCACCACCCCAAAAAATTATTTTGCTAGATTTCAATTTTTTTAATTACCTAATTTCTATAACATGTTCTCACAGGTAGCAAAAATATAAAAGGATGATTACAAATTTCTACTTCCCTATCTCGTCTATAGCTAAATTTGGTATCAAAATTCAATATAAACATAAAATTTAAATTAAACATAGGGTGGATTAAATATATAAATATAAAAAATTACAGTAACAATAGTATGGGAAAATTTAAAGCTTCACCACAATAATTCACCCTTAAACAATACCTTGAATTTGACTTGAGGAGTGTCAAATTTTAACACTTGATGTCCCCTCAGGTTCATAGTTGAAGTTTACAAAAGAAATGTAAAGAAAAAAAAATTAATTTAAAAAAAAAAACTATTGAATCAAACTTTGTGTTTTTACTGTCAGAAGAAGGGGGAAGAAAGGAATGTGGAATTGCAAAGCTAAAGTCATACTAGAATTGTGTGAAACTAAGGTTGCATAAAGAAGAGAGATTATAAAAAAGTTGCATATATCGACCAGTGAGAAAGTTTTGTGCAATAATGCGATCGGCAGCATCAGTAAGGTGAATGCAATCCCAATTCACATATTCACTTGGATTTGAGCACACATTGTTGGCAGTGACTAATGTCCCATTCACAATTCCACTAGCCCCACACAAGATCAGAGGATTGACATTCACTGGAGCTTCACCTGTCCCACAACATGCCCTAGTTGTCTCCTTGATTCCTATTATAGTACACAAAAGAAGAACAATTTAAACAAAATAAATAGCATGTGAGCTTCAAGATACAATGTGATTAGAAGAGTTGATTAACCCAATGTCATGTTTTTTTGAGTTCTCTAGTGAAGTATAATTTAATCTTGAACTTAATTGGAAATGGAAAAAGTTATAAGCACCCATAGTCATAGCTTTGGACCTTAAATATGCTCGACATAACAAACTAATAATCAAGATTTTCTCAAGTAATTTGTTACCTTATATGAACAAGGTCTTCAGCATACATCAACAACTAGTATAATACTTATACAAAACAAACTCAAACATTGAAATAGTGAAGCTACACAATCTTGACCTAATTGAACTAATGTTTCCACAACTTTCATGTACCTAGTAGATGATTTTGGGTTATAAGATGTGAGGTCCAGATGTAATTGAGTTAATTAGACACAATTAGCACTTTAGGATTCTTACCGAATTGAGTTCCATTTCGTATTAGTGTGTTGATGATTGAGTACAAGTCCACAAGGATGATAGATGTGTTGGCTGGAATCTTGGTGCGCAAGATTCTAAGGTCAGCTTCAAATTGAACATTTGTGGCTTGTACTACAACATTCACATCTGTAAGACATCCATCTGAATCAATAGGACCTGACATGTTTCGAAGTCCCAACGTTGATATATAACTTGGATAGCATCCAAAAGGTGGCTGATTGTACACCGTGATGATTCTTGCTCCTTGCTCAATCGAACCCTTTGCCATTGCATGCCCACCCAATAATCAACCAAAACAATGAGCAATATCTATTGTCAACATCTCAATGTAGTATCCTCATGGTGTTCGATCAATTATAGTTATCTTATGAGCTAGGAATTTTGATCATAATTATTACCTCGAGACCTGACACAAGAGCAGCAGGGACATTTTTTGTGAGATTGGCTTAAATTCGCTCCAAACTTTCACCCTCAAGGAGCACCTGTGTGACGAAGTCATCTCCTCCTATTTGGACCACATACAAGCCTTTTGCAAAGTAGCTGGGCTTTGTCAACAATTTCTTCAAACCACCTACAGTATATGATGAAATTTCTAGCCTTGAACCATTCCATCTTTGCAAGTTTGGCAAATTTGTGACTGGCAAGAATAATTTAATAAATGACCAAAACTCCTAATACATAGATTGTTTCAAGAAATTGAATGTTCCATTGGGGTTTGAATAAAAAAGAACCACAAAGTTCTTATCAAAGCTTTTCATCATTAACTTGCTGATTGTCAATGATCCAAATTGTATTGTTTCCAAATTCTACAAAAGAAACATGCATTTACGTCTATCCACAAGCTACATGATTGAACACCATACAGACTCTTGGAGCTAGCTGCTACAGGTGACGCCTTGGAATTTATCAACCGAGAAAGTCTTGAACCTTACCATGTCTTGAAACGTTCCATTCTTCAATAGTTCTCTCTTTGAAGTATCAAAATTGTTGGATTTTACTTTGGAAATAGAAAGGGACAATGAGAGTGATATTCTCAGCTGTTGCACCATAAGCTGCAAAGTTTACTCCATGTCTGAAGTCAGATCCCACTGATTGTAAATATAGGCTTAGTAATGGGAACTTCAAAGCTTGAGCTGCAAGCATCGAAGTACAAATTAATCGACTATTCAAAAGCATGTCAACACCTAAAGAAAAAGAAAAATGTGTTTTGAATGATTGACAGGTTTTATTAACTTGCGTATCCTATTTTGGCCTCTATCACTAGATGAAAACTACACAAATCAAATATTCAAGGACGATCCAACAAACAATGATCTAGTATTGCTCATGATTCAATACAACAAGTTAACATGAAAGTCAATAATCAAACGACCATCTGAATAACGGTTAGCAGGATGGTGGAAGAATGTTTCGCCATAAGGCAAAGTCGTTCGAGCAGTATAAGTAAAAGGGAATGCAGCCTCCACGGTTCCTGTATCTGATGCTGATGCTCCAAAAGCAAAGAGTGCTTGTGGACATTGACCTACTGCATCATGATCAATGTCATCATCATCTACTTCTTTTGCTTCAGCAGGAAAAATTAGAAACATGATCAACAACACCATTGCACTATATAATCTCTCAAACTTTTATTTTCTTTCCCCAGAAAAAAAGAAAAAAAAATTGCAATCCAAGATCTTACATAAAAAAGAGGATTGCAGCATTTAGTCTGGACCTCTTCTGTAAATCATCTTTGAGACTGCAAAATCTTAAAGAGTGCTTTTCAATTGGTACCAAGAGCACAGCTGAAAGCCCTATGGTTTGGGAGATTTAAACATGACACAAAAAAATTAAAAAAACTAAGTTCCTTTATAGATAGATTTGGATTGGAAAGATAGGAGGAATAAAATTATATGCACATTCAACTCTTAAAAATTTGAAAAATGTATCCATATGCATGAAATGTTGTGGTCCGTTATTTGCATGCAGAAGACATGCAAAGTGAAGAGAGTTATTTTGTTATTGTGAAGAAACTTTCAGTAAGATTCCTACATTTTATTTTTTCTGGGAAGCAAACGGAGTACTTAAGATTCCTACTTTTAACAGGGATTAATTTGCATACGTTCCTTGGGTCTTTAACATTGCAATGGGTCCTCATACCTATATAAGGATGTGGGACATTACTTATTATGAAATTTATTTTGAGTCGAGGCAATCAATTTCTGTGGGTGTAGTGATGGATAGCAAACTGACTATCCAAACTTTGTGAACCTGTGATGAAAAGAGAGACCTTTATTTTTTCAGCAAATGTAGCAGTGTGTGAGAGACATTTCAAACATGCTTGCTACTAAGAAGAATCAGTCAAGCTTGGATCTTGAGACAATTGAACGTCATGAGATGACTAGGTATGTCCCCCACAAATTCATACCCCTGCCATTAGCCTAGGCCAAAATAGGTGAACACAGTTGGGATTAGAAATTCTGCTCAGCCAATGAGGAATTGCACTATGCACCCAACAGACCGGCCAGTTTCTTGTCTTGTGTGTGTGTGTATGTGTGTTTGGAATTTTGTTGTTCTCAATGTTTTTCTGTTGTGTTATCATCAAGTACTCAATGGGTTCTCAAAATGTTCCCCAAGTTCTTAAAGTGTTTCCGAACATGTTTTCGATAACACTTCACTTTGTCCCATATGCTTTGCCCAAGGGTGTCCTCTTGCAACCTACATATGTGCGGGAATTTTGGACATTCTAATTTCTTATGCTTCTATGTTTGGGAGTCTCCAAGGTTTGAGAACTTTTTTTTGACAGGCCAATCTAAAAGCTCATTGAAAACAAGCGGTGTGTCACCTATGGCCTTTCCATTCACATTAAAAAAGTATCTTCAGGCTAAAGAATAATCATGGAAAGTCAAATATTTCATCATGCCAAAATATAATCTTCAAAAAATCCTCTAAAGGAAACTAAAATCCTTCAAGATATTATAACTAATAACTAATCTCAAGTTTCAACACAAGCCAAAATATCATCTTTGAAAAATCTTCATATAAAACCTATTACCTAGGGGCCAAAATCCCTTAACCTACTATGGTTCCAACCATCAATTTTTATTGGATATTTTTTGTTTCTTAACCTACTATATACTCTATAATAAGTCTAAACACAATATTGTTGCCTTGATAGGCACGGCCAACCAAACTTTTGAGCTTGGAAGCACCCCCAATAACTAATATGGATCACATTATGGAACAATTCATCATGTATTCTTGCACTAACTTATCTATATGGGTATTGTATCTTATTTTACTCACTTTTGGAAATCTAGCAAGAGGACAAATATCTATTTATGTACCAGGGGAGTAAGAGGTTTGAAAACTTTTTACCTTTCAAATGAAAAGCCATGGTTAACATTATAAAAGGTACCTTGAAGGTTGCTTCTGAAGTCCTAGGGCTTTGATTGATCTATGCAGTTTGTGCTAGCTTTGGTGAACTTTCAATCAATGCTCTTCTATTCCGTGGATCCTGTAGCTCACTAAAGGGGTGAACAGATTTTTGGAAGCCGAAAGTTTTGAAAGTTAGTTGTATGCACTATGTGATGACCCCTACCTGCAAGGCAGTACAAAATTTGGTTGTTGAATTACTCTTAACTTCACCATTTCAGGCCACAATTTGAGGATGCATTTCCATTTGTGTAGGGAAAGTTTTCTTGCTCCAGGATGTTATAGCACAAATTGAGAGATCATTTGCGTTTCTGTTGGGAATTTTTCCTTGCTCTAGGATATTATAGTTAAAAGAGATTGATTGGGCTCTAGTCTGGTGATCAGATAGTCGGTGCCTAGGTCTAAAACACGCACATCCACAAGCAGAGATCTTTTGTGGTCTACCAAAGTGAAAATCAACATTACTTCCAAACGCACAAGTAGGGACTTTCCTTCACTCTCAGGAAGTGCCAAATGCATTTTCCTGTTGTACTATTCCATGAACACACTCAGCAGAAATTCGTATTATATTTGGAGGGCACCATATATCCATGAATATCCCTCCTATAGAAGACAAGTAGCTTTGCACCTACTACTTTAGAGGGGGGATTCTTACCTGTGTAAGCTCCCTCACACTCTCCAAAACACAAGAACACTTCCCCTCTCACACCTTGTGACCTACATATGCTCACAAGAACCTTGCCAAATGCTTCAGATCGTTAAGCCCACGAGTTTAAGGGTTGTGGGGCCTAATTTGCCTACAACCTCATCCTAGGCCCCTTATTTTGAGAATGCCCCTCCTTGGGGCTTTACACTATACAAAATTACCCATATTTTATTTGGCCAATGTTGGCTGATCAAAGGTAGTAAGCACCTTCTTAGCCCAGTTCTAAGGTAATTGGATTGGAGATTTAGAATTTTGCAACAATTGGATTTGGAGTTGGCTTGTGCAATTAGTCTCATGTGAAAATAAAACTTGAACATAGACCAAGTTGTTGTACTTTTTAAATAGGTCCAAGTTTTTGAGCTATATAAATACAAGTGTTTTAAAGAGCAAGAGTCAAGCTTTGCTATGTAGACAAGTTATTAATTTTTATTGATAATGAATAAATCATAAATACACCATTTTTTATCTTAATTGTTGTGCATTAGTTGGATAAAATATGTAAGTAATAAATAGGCTTAGGTAGGTGACCTAGCCTACTTCCAGTATTAAGAATTGAACCTTTAACAAGGGTCATGCAGTTATTTTATTTTTTATATAACCAATGGTTTTGATTTTTTTTTTAAATTTCAAAATCAAAGAATTGCAAGTTCCAGCTTTTTGAAAAATAGATAAGAATCAGAGAACCATTGGTATCGATTATTTCAGAAACATCAAAGAACTGTCAATTACATGAAAGAATTGGCAAAATAAACCAAGTTACAGCTAAAAAGATGATTTTTTGAAAATTTTAAAAACAGTGAGAAGCTAGTTTTTAAAGTCTAAAATCTAATTTTCATTAAGCTTTTAATATTTGATTATATTGAATTTGCAAGGAAAAAAATTACTCAAAACTCAATAGCTTTCACATTGCAAATCTAAACAGTATGAATACACCTTAGTGCATACCATACTCATTGGGGGCTTTGCAATGGTTTAATAAGTAGAACATGGGCCCGTGGTTTGGGAGATCTCAACATGACTAGACAAAAACAAAATAAACAAATTACCTTGTTTAATATATGAATTTGCATGGTAACTAATAACCTTACCTAGACCTATTTACCTATGATGGGTTCTCAATGGATGATGCATTGTTGGGTACATAGGGTCACATAATCACATGCACACTATTTGATTGATGAGAAACCTCAAGTCATAAATATTCTAAACATATTGTCAAAGAAAAGGGGAAGGGGGGAGGATAGCAATATACTAGTTAGCAAATTAAAATTGTGGGATTTATTCATGGTTAGTGTCCACAAAAGAACTGTTTAATAAAAAAATATTTGCATAATCAAACTTTAGGTTTTTATAATACGAAGGAAGTAGGAGATCATGAAGGTAACATAACAAAGCTAACTCTAGAATTGTGCAAAACTAAGGTTGCACACAGAGGAGAGATTATAAAAAGGTTGCAAATATCGGCCAGCAAGAAATTTTTCCACAACTATGCGATTTACAGCTTCAGTAATGTGAACCCCATCCCAACTCACATATTCATTCGGATTTGCACACACATTGTTGGCAATGATTAATTTCCCATTCACCAATCCACTAGCCCCACATGGGATCAATGGATCAACATTAGTTGGACCTTCACCTATCCCGCAACATGCCCTGGTTGTCTCTGTGAATCCTATTGTGACACAAAACAAAAACAAAAAACAAAACAAAGTCCAAATTAATTTTAGGATTTGATCAAAAGAATCAAGCAACTTGGCATCATGATTACATTGTTTTTTCAAGCTCTTTACTGAAGTAGTTGATTGTCAACTTGGGAAAGAAGCACTAATAACTACAACTCATGAATTATGACCTTAATTAAAAATGATTCACATGATCAAATATTGATCCATTTCTTTTCAAAAACCTTATTACTTGCAAACTCAAAAAAGAAAAGTAGAGTTTTAATTTAATGGAACTAATTGGACAAGATTAACAATTTAGGATTCATACCAAATTGAGAACCATTTCGTATTATTGTGTTGACAATTGAGTACAAGTCTGCAACAATGATAGAGATATTGGTTGGAATCTTTGTGCGTAAGATTTCAAGATCAGCTACGAATTGTGCATTTGTGGCTTGTATTACCAGATTCACATCTGTAATACAACCATCAGAATCGATAGGGCCTGTCATGTTCAAAAGTTTCAATGTTGCTATAAATAATGGATAACATCCTAGAGGTGGTATATTGTGCACCATGATGGTGTTTGCGCCTTGCTCAATCAAACCCTGCATCCAAATGCATACCAATCCAATAACCAACTAGAATATCCCATTGGAGAACCATACCTTGAATCATTTTAGTCTTTTTAATACTAGCAACATTTAGCCAAAAAGTGAAATTCAAAGTTCGATATGCAAAAAAAGTGATTTTGGCAACTTACTAGTCAGCAAAAGTTAGGAAAAAGGTAAAAGTTATCAAATTCATATCTTTAGTTTTCACTATGTAGCCAAAGATGTAGAAGGATGATTAAAGATTTTTACTTAATTTGTTTGTAGGCAATTTTCTTAGGGATGAGATCACCATTTTTTCTACATCTTCCTATGGATGATTGCCATTGGGTAGGGGTTATTTAATGAGCTACATTTGGCCTACATAAGCGACTACCTAGAGATTACCTAAAAAGCTATTTCTATTTGAATCATAGCTCCTATCTAGTCCTCAAAGTAGCCCTTAGCTATACTTTAACTTAAGTGGGTCCCTAGGTATCCCCTAATTAACACCCTATGTAACACTTTATTTAAACTTTTGATGGTCCTTCTCTTAGATAACCCATAATCTACACAAGCCCCTAGATTACTTAGATAGCCCTCTAAATAACTTCTTGGGATCCTCTAAATTAGGAAGTCTTTTCATAGTCCCCTAGGTAGGCATTATGTAGCCTCCCAAGGAGCCAGTAGGTATCCCCTAAGCTAGGTAAACCCATTGATAGCCCTTAGGTAGTTTCTAGATAAGCCCTTAGGTAGTTTCTAGATAAGCCCTTAGGTAGGCCATGTGTAACCCTCCATGTACACTTTTCATCACCCGTGTCCTATGTAGGTAGGTAGCCCATAGCTAGGTAACTATGGGTAAGTAGGTAGTCCATATCTAGGTAGGTAGCTAGCCCATAGGTAGATAGGGAGGTAGGTAGGTCCCTACCTTGTTAGCCCCTACTTAGGTAGTCTCCTAACCTAAGTGGCTATAGGTAGATTGTAATGTGATTTGAAAAGAAATTATGGTGGTCCCTTTTGGGAGTTCATCTTTAGTTTTAAGGTGTGATCCTCCCTTTGGTGGAGTTTATGGATAGCCCAAAAGAAAAGATGAGTGAATACAGTAAGGACCAAAGTCGGGTCCAAATTAAGGAGTAATTTAGGGATAACTATATTGTTTTGATGGTAATTTCAAAATGGGAGAATAAAGATTTTATCATACAAGCTCGAAGTTTTGATCTACAAGTTGTCAATCAGAATGTTGGATCATGAATATTATTACCTCAACACCTGCCAAAAGAGCAGCAGGGACATCTCTTGTAAGATTGGCTTGAATTTGCTCCAAACTGTGACCTGAGAGCAATACCTGGACGGTGAAGTCGTCTACTCCAATTTGTATCATGTACAAACCTTTTGTGAAGTAGCTGGGCTTTATCAACAATTTGTTCACAGCACCTGCAATAAACGACATAAGCAATTTCTAGTCTTGAACCATTGCATCTTTGTAAATTCAACACAGGAAACCTTTTTGGCATAATTCCTTACAGTAGGGAAAATAGTGGAAACCTCGGACAAATTAAAGTTGAATTAAGAAAACGTGAGGGTTTAAGCTCTCCAAGTGATTTGTGAGACCAATATTATTTCAATGTTTCGTTCTAATTTTCCCCATTGTCAAACAAACCATTTCATGTATACATGACAGGGGAACTAAAACTTTTTCTTCATAATCTCTCTAGGAATCCTAAAAAACTTTCTTGTGTGGCAGATGTGACTAGGAAGAATAATTCAGTAAACAATCAGAGCTCTCATTACATAAAACTTTGTCTAAAGAAATTGTGAAAGTTCTATCCCAATTTGAACCCAAATGAAGTACAAAGCTCTGATCAGAGAGCTCTCTAGTTTATCAAAAGTTAGCTAGCTGATCTTCAATGATCCTGGCAATTATATTGTCTCCGATTTCTTACAAAAGAAAAATGTCACAATGTTTGCCAACAAGTTGCATGATTGAGTGATACATGACACCCTTAGAGCTAGTTCCCAGCAATGAGACCTTGGAAGTCTGGGAAAGTCTGGAACTTTACTTACCTTGTCTAGAAATGTTCCACTCTCCCAAAACTCTCTGTTTGAAGTACCGGAACTGCTGGATTTGAATCTGGAGATAGAAAGGGATGAGGACAGTGATGTTTTCAGCTGTTGCCCCAGAAGAAGCGAAGTTGACTCCGTGTCTAAAGTCAGATCCCACCGATTGTAGATACGGGCTCAGAAATGGGAACTTCAAAGCTTGAGCTGCACATGAAGCCCCCCCCCCCAAAGTACATAAAACCCTGCATTAATTTTTGTAGTGTATTTAGACAACCATTTTCAGGTGCAAGAACTCAGCAAGGGTCTTTCGAAATGGAAGAAATCTTCTGCTGTGGAAAGCTTCCACCCTCTGAAAATGAGGGCAGGTTTTTACGAAGTAGAAGGATAGGGCCAGAAGAGGCCATATCCTTCTCCATACATAAGCAACTATTAATCAAATGCACACCCAGCAGCACTTGAAGAGAACTTAGAAAAACGTGTTCCAATTGATTCCAACATTCTTGCAAACTTGCATATCCCCCCACATCTTGGGCTCACCGCAACATATTATTACCATAAAAGTCGATTATCAAACGGCCGTTTGAGTAACGGTTAGCAGGATGGTGGAAGAATGTCTCCCCATAAGGCAAAGTCGTCTGAGGAACAAACGTAAAAGGGAACGCGGCTTCCACGTTTCCAGTATCTGCTGCCGATGCTCCAAAACTGAAAAGCGCTTTCGGACATTCTAGTTCTTCCGTTGCTGTAACAGCTCCTGTGCACAAAATTATGAGCATGATCAGCAGCACCGTTGCTGCTGCTTTGTTGAATGTCATGCCAATCCTACAAGAGTAGCTGCTGTAGTACCACAACCAGCTCTTGCTCTTCTTGTAGCTCAACGTGTGATCCCTTGCTGCCATGATTGACATCACCACCACAACAACTGCACTCTATAATTTCTCAAACTTTTTTTTTGCTTCAAAAAGAAATACAAAACAACAAATTGCAACCTGAGATTTTGTAATAAAAAAAAGAGGATTGCAGCATTCAATCCAGGTTTTTATCTTTTAAACCCAAAAGTTTATACAAACAGATTATGCACTCTCTATATATACAAACAAACAAACAGATTGCAATCTCAGAGCTTGCATAGAAAAAAGAGGATCGCAACATTCAATCCAGTTCTAGACCTCTTGTGGAAATCATTTGAGACTGCGGCTCCAGTTCTAACCCCCGAGGTTTCTAGTTGGGCAGGTTTACATCATTTATAGTTGATCAGTGGCTGAACTCCTGAGCATTTACAACGACACAAACATGATTTGGGTTGCAAAGATAGGAGGAATAAAAAAGGGGAATACCTGTCATGCAAATTCAACTAAAAAAATCTTGTTTAACCCCATGTGCATGAAAAGATTGCACCCCCCCCCCTCCCCAAAGTATGGCACATGCAACGAAACAAACAAAACTACAGGTTCCTTTATAGAGACATTTGGATTTCAAGAGACTTTTGGAGGAAACAAAAGTAGATGCAGAGTCAACTGGGAATAAATCGGAAAAAAATGTACCCATTTGTATGAAAAAAGCCTAGCCCCGCTTCCCTTCCTCTCTTTCCTTCCTGCAGGTTCCTGCCCCCTCTGCCAATTCTAAAGAAGGTGCCCTCTAAGAGCTTTATCTTACACTAGGTGTCGGGGCCATGTCCAACCCAAATCAAGCATTCCAATTGGTGCAAAAGTAGAAATCAGCCCCAAGGGCTTTCCACTAGGAGTCAAGGCTGAACTAGAAAAAAATCTTTTCAATCTGCCCAAAGTTACTAATAAATGCTGAATTTATGGCCTTGTATTGGCCCCCAGGCTGGAAAAGGAATACCATCGAATTTGGGAGGGCCAATTTGCAACCCTTGGGGCCAATGTTTCAGCATTTATTAATATCTTGACGTCAATGTTCTAGCATTTATTAAGAGCTTGTGACCAAACAACAAGCCAAAATTACTCAAAGTTGGCCCCAAGTTTTTTTTGGCCCTGACTCCTAGTCTAAAGCGGGCCTTAGTTACCAGGTTGTTGTATTCGTGCCTGGGGAACCTTGCCCAAGTTACAAGGTTGTTGGATTTGCACATTTACACCTATGGAACTTTGCCTAAGTGAGATTTTTTTTTTTTTTTTAAATTGTTTTGTGCAGAGTGAAGCCCTTGACCAGGGCTTTACTGAAATAAAGCACTTTCAGTGAAGCCCTGGTCTTAGGGCTTTATACATTGTAAAGGACTGGCTCGAACAGGGATGAGGAAGTGGGAAGTCCAGCTGGTGAGGATGAAGAAGCTGGATGTCCTGCTGAATTCCAGATTTTCATGAGAGGGAAATTATTACTTGTATTGTCTTTCTTAATTAGAGTATTTTTCTTGCGCCATTGCTTTACACAATTGTCAAATGTTCTCCATCATACATTATTTGGATTGCAAAGGTAAAAAGAATAAAAATGTATGCACATTCAGTTTTTTCCTTTTAAAAAATGTCGCCATTTGCATAAAAAGCCCTCTCCGAGTCCTCGCCAGTGTTGTTTTTTCAAATTTGTGAGGTAGGTTGGTTACAAACTGTGATTGCTTGTATGCCAAGGTGGCATTTGGGGGGAGGGAGGGGAGTGGATCCAATGGGTTGTGTAGAGAAATGTTTATTCTAGATGTGACTATCATAATTTGTATATGTTCATAACTTGCTAGTGAAAAATTTCAGTGTTGTATATTCAAGTGGTTAAATTTTTATTCAATATTTAAGTTTGATTGGCTATTGGATTTTGAGCATGTAGCATTGTGATGAAAAATGCTTCAACATGGGAGGTTTTGTGGTTATTGAATGTAAAAATTTATCAATCTATGCTTGTTCTATCTTATAATCATGCATAACAAAAGGTGTTTAAACCATTATACAAAACCTAGATCCTTCATTTTTATTTTATGTTTAAAGGACATATATTTGTGCAATTGAGTTTCATCAAATCAAGTTTTTTTCTTGTGAAAGGCTAAAGGAGGACTAACATAATCTTGCAACAAAAAAAAAACCACACATCAAGCCAAAATAATCAAAGTTTTAATATACTAAGAAAATAAGGCCACTAGAAAAAGGAATGGTTCACAATTTTCATTCTCTATGAGACATACACAAGAGCATGTAAATATGGAAAAGATAGGGAAAGAATACAACAAGGATGTGTGTTGTTTTTTAACAATGGAAATGTTAGAAAGCTAACCTTTTCTTGTATCATATTCTTAGTTAAATAGATTTGTGTAAATAAAAGAAATTCAAGATTGGAATAATTAATTTAAATGGTAAACAATGTATGGTAATAACAATGGCAAGTGATGATGTACAAACTTGAAAGCAACATATTATTCAACCTAGGAAATAGGTTCTATCCACCACACAAAGAACAAACATCATTGCAATGATCAACCAACTCAAGAAAAAAAAGAAGTGATGTGGAGGGAAGAACCTAGTCTCAACATCACAATACATGTTAAAAAGACCTATTTCAACCAATTTCATAACATAAACAAAGTCACAAATCAAAATTTGTAGCCCTTGCACAAACTTTGATATCTTGCATTACTTCCAACAAGGGCATGATGCATGTAAGACCTAGGAGGGTCTCCGCATCACATAGAAGTTTGTAATTAGCCTTGGTTGTTTAAACATCCACACTATTTTGAACCTTCCTAAAACCTAGAACATGATATTCATCCAAGATTTTCTTGGACAGTGACAACATTGAAACCGACCGAATTCTCACATTTTTTATAATCTTCTTGCCCTTGCACTCCAACAATTCAATAAGCTTAATCAACTCAACATGCTACTTAGGAAAATGTGCAAAACAGTTATGTGTAAAAAATAATAAGACGAAACTCAAACCACTCAAGGTTTGAACAACCAAGTTTGTGCAATGCAGCATACAATGCACATTATAAACATAATATAAACTATGTTTCAACATCAACTAAATGGTGACATTGGATTTCACATGCCAAATCAATTTTTTTGCAGTCCCCATTTCATTCAAGCCCCCATGTTCAACAAGACTTTTCACAATCAAGGAGGTCAAATTATCAAAAGTGGCAATAGTTTTTAACATTTGCAAGTTGAACAAAATTGGGATCCTCTCCCAATTTTTTGTCACATACACATGCACACTCAACCAACTTTGATTATTAATGGTGGTAACTTTGTCACAATTCATCAAGATGTATGTTGTTTTTTGAACCGCAACTCTATGGCTTAAAGTATAATGTTGTGCATCACTTTAATCATCATCTAACCTATGAATTGGACCAATGCTTACATGAGTAATTGTTAAAAAAATTTCACTAAAAAAATACTTTGAAATCTTCAAAATCAATCATTGGATGTCTTCAATTCAACAAATGCCATATGGTAACAAATTGCAAATACTTCTTTTCCACCTTTCATACCTTCTCAACTAGATCAGTTATTGGTTCATGCCTTGTGGAAACATATAATTTCTCATTCTTCACATGTGCATTGTTAAGGTTCACATAACATGCACCAATAACCACCCCAAGTTTGGCAACACTATATTTTCTTAAACTTGAATGCTTGATTGAAAGAATCAAGCTTTGAAACTAGTAACTTATCTTTCCCCTCAATCTTGGAGCAAACCTTGCACCTTGTGATCTTCATTTTTCCACTACCCCATGAATAGGTTCAAACCAAATAAACCTTGCAACCCATTTATTTTGATAAAACCTATTAATTTCTCATTTTAGTCCATTGATTGTGGGTTCTATAAAATCTTTACAAGGGCATGCAACAATATCCTCATAAATCTTCTCCTTCCCCTTTCAAAATACACTACCCACATAAATAAAAGTATTAAAATTTGGGATCACATTGAATGACAAAAGAGGTTTTGTTGCATTTAATGAATTGAAGTTTACATTCTTATAAAAAAGATCGATTACTACAAAGGACTTGAAAAAAAGATAGAAATTAAATTCATCAAAACCTAAAATGATGTCATAACCAAAAGACAAAATCCTAAAACAACTCAATATGCATAATAGACACGAACATTTGGGTTTCAACATAATGCACTTACACTTCACATAAGACTCAAATCATATAACACATACAATTTGTGCAACATTAAAAAGATTTAGGTTTCAAAGAACACACAAAACATTCACAACATTCAAGATTCAACATAGGTTGCATCAAATTCAGAAAAAAAATTAGGATATATGTAAGCAAAAATAATCAATGAACATTGATATTAATGAAAAACCTAGATAATGAGCGTCAAGGACATCAAAAAACACAAGAACAAAGGTTCAAGGAAAGGTCTAAATCTAATTTTCAAACAAACAATAAAACAAAATTATGTGATTTCAATATAAGAACACAAGAACTAAAAACAAGAACATAAGAGGTGTAAAACAAACATGGAAATGGATTTTATTATGCTAATATATGCAAACATGAACATGAAAAGAACATGACAAGGCTATGGTGCAAGATCATGCCTAAAACTGATGTTGAACAAACTTAAGGAAATGAGAGGTCCTACTTTTATTTATACCCCTTTGGGGACTTAACTCAAGGAAGCTTCCAAGGAAGTTTTTATGTGTGCATCAAGTAAGGAAGCTTCTTGAGAACCTTTTGAACTAAAAATCAATTTCAAGTTAACTTCAACTTAACTAAAAATCAACTGAAAAATAAATAGACTTAACTAGGACTTAACTAAGACTCAATTAAAAGTTAATTAGGATTTAACTAAAAGTTAACTAGGACTTAACTAAGAATTATGAATGAACATTATGGATGAATTTCATTCATTGGAAGATGGTGTCTAATGTTCACATTTGTCACAATGAATGTGATGTCAAGCTACACTTCAAAACTTCATATCATTGTTACTTGCAACATTTTAATTTATGATGCATTGACATTCAAGAATACATAAACATATTTTGTAGTTGTTGATTGCAATTAAAAAGAAATCCAAGTTCATGCATACCTTCAAAAGCAAACATATGTTGATATCTTGTCATTGCATCACTCTAACATTGAAGAACACACAAACAAAGATTTGATGTTGAATGCAACATCACAAAATGATGCAATCAAAGTAAGATTCAGAAAATCTACACAAATCATTCATGAGCTTTGGAAGCTTACTTTCATAAACAAAAAAAGTTTGCCCTTGCAACATTCCTTTGTTGCACATGCACCGTTACTACTCCTTTGTTGCATTTGTCACCATTGCAATTTGCTTAATCCAAGCATTCAAAACAAAATCTATCAAGGCACAAAAACAAAATCTCATCCTACTATAATATTAAACCTTTACAATTCAAAATCAATATTGACAACAAACCTTACTCCTAACCATTCATCACTCCTTCCGATGGGAGCCACACTAAAAGGAGCAAAGTGGTGATGTAAACTCGTCACAAATTGCATTAGCATCCAACAAAATGGGTTGGTTAATGGGGGCAATGTGTGATCAGGATTGTTAGTCGACAAGATGGCAAAGAAAAAAATCTTAATGATTAAAAAATAATGAAAACAAAATGTAGTCAAAATTTAGGATTATAGCTTGGTTCTTGAATGGTAATTTCAATCTATTTTATGGAATAGTTATAATTATGGAAAAATAATGAACAAGAAAGATATATAAAAAACGGGGCTCAAAATATTTGAAAACCTCATGTATCAAACCTTAAAAAATTGAACTGTAAATGTCAAAATGATCTCATAACCTAAAATTAATTGATTTCAGCACTTGCTTGTAGAAACTGGCCCCATCCCATAGGATATTATGTACTTGAGATATAAGGTAGGAAGGGGCTTGAAACTTCTTGCCCTTCAAATAAAAAGCCACAGTTAACAATATAGAAGCAACCTTGAAAATTGCTTTTGAAATCCAGAGGCTTGGATTGATGTATATAGTTTGGCAGCTTTGGTGAACTTTCAATCAATGTTCTTCTATTACAGTGATCATGCTTGTGCCCACTGAAGGGGTTAATAGATTTCTGGGGGCTGAAAGTTTTGAAAGCTACTTTTATTGGCCTTGGCTTAGTAGGCAAGGATATTGTGTTTAGATTCATTATAGAGTATAGTAGCTTAATGGATTTTGGCCCCTAGGTAATAGGTCTATTTTTATATGAGGATTTTTTGAAAGATGATATTTTGGCTTGTGTTGAAACTTGAGATTAGTTATAGAGTCATAAATAATATCTTGAAGGATTTTGGTTTCTTTCAGAGGATTTTTTTGAAGATTATATTTTCGTGTGATGAAACAATTGAGTTTCCATAATTCTTCATTTGCCTTAAGATACTTTTTAATGCAAATGGCAGGGCCACAGTGTGACACACCCCTTGTTGACCATGTAAATGACTGATGACGCCTACTCCCAAGGGAGTTCAAAATGTGATCAACAAAGGACTCTTAACTTTACCATTTCAGGCCACAATTTGAGGATGCATTTGTACTTAGCCGGGGGAAAACTTTCTTGCTCCAGGATATTATTTATTCTAAGTTTGAAGAGCTTGCGCTCTAGTCTAGGGGTTGTGGTCGGTGCCTAGGTCTAAAACCAGCATGTCCACAAGCAGAGATTTTAATTTTTTTTGGACGGACGGACGTACCCAGCGACGGGACTCGACGAAGACTGTCGTCGCTTCCAGTCACATGTCTTATCCAGCGGCCTCAACTGACACGTTGCCTTCTCCCATTCGTCGATTTTCCCTATTTCTTTTTTTTTTTCCAATCCTTATTCCGCTCAAAATATCTCAAAATTCATTTAAATTATTTCTAAATATTATAAATATCCCATCCTTAGACAAATCTAACATTTTTTGGGCTTAATATGGCCACTAAAGAGGCCTCACTCAAAAAAAGTGAAAGTACCAACACAGGTACCCACATTGGTACCCTGGTCAAAAAATCCCAAAATCTGTTTAAATTATTTCTAAATATTACAAATGTGGGTACCATTTTTTATATTTAAAAAAAAAAAGAGAGTAGCTAGGTGAACTGGCCATTATTCACAAGAGGACTTAGCCAAATATGGCTACATGGTTTAGCCTAAGTCACATCCTTACTTAGCTCGGGGTTCTACTTAAGTGCTTTTACTTCTTTTTTTTTCCATCTTCCCTTGCCTACAACAATTCCATATTTTGAGGGGAAAAAAAAGTCACCACATTTTTAAGGAAAAAAGGTCAGAAGTTGTCATATTTAAACAAATGAGTTGGGCAATATTTCGCACTTTGGAAAACCAAAAAAAAAAAAAAAAAATCAAGAGTGAAGAAGAGGGAAAAGAAAATATGTTTGGAAAAAAACGTGCAAAAGCTGCCATATTTTGAGGAGGAAAAAAAAAGTCAGAAGTCGTCATATCTAAACAATTATTTGGGTGAAATTTGGCACCATGGCGACTTTAAAAAAATTAAAAATTCATCGTGAAGAGTATGAAAGGGTTTTTGTTGGAGAAAACGGTGTGAAAGTCATCATTTTTAAAGTATAAAATGTGAGAAGTCGTCGTATTTAGACAATGAGTTCCCAGAGGTTGCCAAAAATGAAGGAGGATTCTAAAAACTTTCTACATTCGTGTGTGATCTGTAGCCAAATTTTGACTCATTCCTCTTGTTCACGATGATGAGTCCACATATTTGACAAATGGAAAAAAATAAAATAAAAATGTTCATACAAAAAAAAGGGTACACTAGTCAAATCATGTTTTGAGGAAAAAACGGTCCAAAGTTGCCATATTTCAACAATTTGCTCTTGGAGGTCACCAAAATAAAGGAGTATCCTAAAAAAATTTCTACTTTCATTTCTAAGCTCATTTGATGATTGTGAGCTCACTTACTTCACAACATGTATGGCACATATCAAATTGAAAAAAAGGGTCAATTAATTCTGCAATTGGCATTACAAACATGAACATTTGAAATAGTTGGGATCTAGACTAGTTTTTCCAGCAATTTTGGTGATAAACGAAGTTTTATCCTGTCTTTCTTTTTCCTGAGCGCCTCCAGTGCTACTACATATATTTTCATCGCTCCTACCTGTACATTAATTTACTATAGTTACTCTCGAGCCTTGTGCATTAAATGCTGAGTTTCAGCATTTCATACTGAGATTTGATAAAATTACTTTGCAGACACTATTGAAAGAGGGTATAGGGGGTGAAAGCAAGCCCAAAGACACCCTGACTTTATGGATAGCTCTAATATATTCAAAGTATTTTTGGCTCATGGTTGTCAAATGTAAAAGAGAGTTCCAAGAGCATATAATGGTGAGAATCTTTTTCGAGGTATGTAATGAATAAAATTAAATTGCTAAAACCAAATATATTTCAATAATTTGTCACCATAATTTGAAAAAATCCATCATAACCACCTGCATTGCAAAGTATGTAAATGCATATATGCTGTCTAATGATTTTGGCATATATCCTTTGTGTAACCTCTTCAAAACAATTACCCTCCTTAGGTAAGGCTAAACCTTAACTATACAATAAGGTCAAATAAAAACAAGATAAGTTTGAATTATTTATTAGTTGAGTAGGATAATTAAAAAAGTAACAAGAAATAATTGTCAATCAAGTAGGATATTTATTTATTTTGTGATATATTCACAAGTATATTAGGGTAATAGATTTAGTTGCCCAGCATAGGAAGACCCCCACCCAAAAAAAAAAACAAGAAACTGAAAAAAAGAAATAAAAATAAATAAAAAGAAAAGAATGATAAAAGCAAATAAGGAAATAAACATTAAAAAAACCAAAAATGAAGCACAAACAAAAAACTGGAAAAGAAAAATGAAAAAATGCTGAAAAAACCCCCCCAAAAATCAAAACACCACCAAAGAAATAAAGAATGAAATTAAAAAAACCAAAAAACAAAAATAGAATAAAAACCAAAAACATATTGCCGACCTACTTCATTTGGCCCTTGTGTTGGATGCTCAATAGTTTGGGTCATTGATTATGATGATCAATGGGAATTTGGTCTTA
>Ga0116229_10003860_pt1 | contig 24640 bp, 21 predicted proteins | sample S1TSphgellanicum_3_FD_87313 | JGI IMG/M metagenome (GOLD analysis project Ga0116229, IMG submission 87313) | Host-associated microbial communities from peat moss isolated from Minnesota, USA - S1T2_Fc - Sphagnum magellanicum MG | ecosystem: Host-associated > Plants > Peat moss > Unclassified...
GTCAATTAAATTTTTTCTCTTGGTAATTATTAACTCTAAATATAATAATTTGTTAAACATAAAATTAATTTTCATAATTACTGTAAACTTACCATAAAATATTTATCATAGATTATTAATCACAAAATGTTTTAGGATAATAATATTATATTATAATTCGTGAAATTAAAATCAGTAAAATAATTATGCACATACTAATTAATTCTTATCTGAAGTAATTACAATGATTTTAATGTCATATTAATTTAATTAATTAATTTCTTTTAATATAAGAATATACAAATATATGTTATAACAATAATTATTTAGTGTCATTTAGATTTAATAAACATAATCATTTATAATTATTTATAAAAGTGATTTATTATGGATAACACTAGTAGAAAGAACCTTTGAAACTCAATCAATAATTTTTTGAATTAAAATATAAATTTAAGATTCCAAAATAGTAATTCAGAATTCAAATATTAATTTTTAGATCAAATAAGTTTTTTGAAGTTCAATAAAAAATTTCAGAATTGAAATGTTAATTTTCAGATTCAAATAATAATATTCAAAATTGAAATTTCCATTTTAAGGCTAAAATTAATAATTTTCTGAATTGAAATATTAATTTTGAAAATCCAAAATAATAATTTGGAATTCAAATTTCAACTTTCAAGTCAAATAATTTCTTAAAATTTAAATTTTAAACTTCAGAATTCAAATATCAAATTTCAAGTTCAAATTAAAAAATTTAAAATCAAGTTGCCGATTTTTAGACTCAATAATGTTTTTTAAATTGAAATAATAATTTTTAGATTTGAAATAATAATTTAGAATTCAAATATCAGTTTTTAGATCAAATAAGTTTTTTGAATTTAAATAACAATTTTCAGAATTGAAATGTTAATTTTCATATTCAAATAACAATATTCAAAACTGAAATGTCCATTTTTAGACTCAAGTATTAATTTTTAGACTTGAAGTATTAATTTTGAGAATCCAAAATAATAATTTGGAATTTAAATTTCAGGTTCAAATCAAATGATTATTTAAATTTAAATGCATTTTTTTCAGAGTTGAAATATAAATTTTCATATTCACATAAAAATATTCAAAATTAAAATGTCCATTTTTATAATCAATTAATAATTTTCAGAATTGAAATACCAATTTTCGGATTCAAAAGTATTAATTTAGAATTCAAAATCAATTTTTAGATCAAATAAGTCTTTTTGAATTGAAATTGAAAATATCATATTCAAATCAAAATTTTGAAATTCAAATAATGTTTTAAACAATTGAAATAACAATTTTCAGGTTCAAATATCAAGTTTCAAATTTTAATATATTTTTAGAAATTAAAAGAACAATTTTCATAATTGAAATATCAAATTTTAGATTTGAATAAAAAAATTCAAGTTCAAATATTAATTTTGAGATTCATTATATGAACAATGTACATATGTATGCATATTATATATATATAATTTTAGTACATACATTAAAATACACCCCTATGTAATTGTATAATACCTTTAGGATGTACTTTATTTAGTGATTATTGCAACTAATGGGACATATCAACCTATTAATGGATGAAAATAAATGTAAAATTAATACAACGAATAGGATGAAATTTTCTAATAATTGCATCATAGTTGTGAAAATGACCAGCGTAAGTTGAAAGTTGGTTTTATAGTTGCAAATATTCCCAACTGCAATCGTAAATGATTACAAGTCACATGTAATCGTAAATGGAATGGTTACATTTTGGCTGATTTCTATTAGTGATTCAAGGTCATGGCTAATAAATCTTCATCATGTACAAGGGCTCCTATAGATGTAAAAACATCTGCAAGGTTTTTCACCTTTATAGAATAATCATTAATGTTCATTTTGTTTTTTTATAAATTATGCAATTCTTACTTGAGTTACATTTTATGGGCTTATGTATTGGTATGATACATCTTCACCAATGTATCTCAAGCTTGCTTCGGTGATTTTGCATCTTGAATATGCACAATCATGGAATTGGACACACTCATAGAAAGCCAATATAAGATTTTCCTAGATTTTTCATGTGAAGTTTTATTAACTTGAATTTGTTGTTGTGTGGGGTTTTCTAGGAAAAGAGGTTCTTTCTCATCACTAGTTATGAACTCCCAATAATCTTGCCCTATCAAAAAATTCATAATCCTAAATTTTCACACTTGGAAATTATTCTTATTTAATTGTTCAATTGCGATTTGAGAAAAACCGTCCACCATCTTTCAAGGCAACAATCAATGTCTTTTGGGGTTTCACAAATTATTTGTTTCAAAAAGTGATTTTATTTCCTTCTTTGGGTTTCTAGTATTAGGATTAAAGTTTTCCTTCCTTAGGTTTCTAAGATTAGGGTTAAGGTTAAGGTTGAACAAGATGGACCTTACATATATATGTATAAAAATTTATACTATAAATAATTTTGACAAATATGTACATATTTTGTATAATATTTTGTATGGTATTAAGTACATGATTACATACCAAACTTTTGTATAAAGGTCTTGATAATGTATTTGCACTTCACAATCCTCAAACTTTTTCCTTCAAGTTTTCCCAAATTGTATTTACTCCACTTCAAAATTTGTTTTGATGTCTTTTCAATGTAAACTTCTGTCACAACAACTTTGTAAAGTTACACTGCTCACATAAAACCTTGAACTCATCTAAAATTTTTATGAAACATGAAAAGCTTTCTACTATCATCTTTCAAAATTTTAGTCATTTAATTTCATAAAATGAAAGATCTTACTACTTCCTTGAAATCACATTAAACTGGGACCTAAACACAAAATGATTTACAATTCATTTTCAACAACTCCAAACTCTTTGAGATTTTGGGGGACACATTAAATATGTCCTCTATATTTGCTCAAATTTTTAACTTTATTGATGATGATCACAAAGAGTTATCATTCTCAAAAGAAACTTACATTAAAACCGAGGCTGAAACTTTAGATATTTGGATTTCTCTCAATACATATCCACATGACATGAAATTTTTCTCACATATATAGTCATTTATGATCTATAAGATTTCAAAGCCACAAATCAAAAAATGCTCAAACAAAAGAGATATGACCAAAAAACCAAATCTAATATAAAGTCTTCAAAAACTCATAACTCTAACAAAACATAGTTTTTTTTTTTGAAATTTTGAAAATAAAAGTGTCTTATAGTCTTTTATAGTATTTCCAAGTTTCATCTCAAGATCTTTTCACAATAGATCTAGATCTAGATTTAAAAATTTGACTTCCATAACCTTTGAAATGTTGATTTCCTCTCAATTCTTTTTTTTTCTTTTCTTTCTTTTCACATTCTTTCCTTTCCATGTTTTTCTTTTGCACTTCACAAACTCCTATGATATTACTAGAGACTCTCAAGCTCTAGTTTTAAAATCTTTCTATCTTTAGATCTTTTTCAACTTTCTCATCAAACAACCTAAGTTTTGATATCATGTTAATAAATAGGAAATCTAGTAAAGTGCAAACATAAATTTTTATTGAAAAGAAACTAAAACATGATGCTCACAACATGGAACATAACATCAAGAACTCTCCAAAATTCTTGTCACATGAAATACACAAACTTGTGCAATGAAGAAAAAAGAGCCAAACCATCAACACCAAGGTATTTAATTAAAACATCAAACCATAAATAACCAAACTAATATAAGTAAAGAAAGTAATTCAACCTTGTAAAAGTAACTAGTTACTTTCCTAGTCTAGTAACTAATGAAACCTAACTAGTTGAACTTGAATTCTCAACAATCTCTTGAAAACTTTCATAACTAGAATTATAAGAAATCACATAAATTTATACAATTCATGATCTATGAAATAAAAAAAGAAGTAAAGAAATGATGGAGTACCATGTTTAATATTGAAACAATTCCATTATGATTGTTTCCCCATGTATGTTAATGCAAAAGACATTTTTCCATTTTCATCTTTTGCATTGACATTTGTTCCTTTGTTAACAATCTTTTGAATAATGTTAATGTAATATTCATATGAAGCCTCACTAGACAACACATGTTCATATGTCAATGACATGACATGTTGGAATATCCTAGATATAAATGAATTTTGGTCAAAAGGTACTAATGATATGGTGCAATGTGTAACATGCAATAAATCTTCTTTATTTGCTCCAAAACTAAAAACATCGAAAAAATAAGAAAAAAAAAAAATCCTTACAAAACAAACTTTCTTTTAAACATTGTTTTTAAATTGTGAAACATTAATTCATTCCTATATGAAATTGAAGCATGAACAATATTGCGATGCCACCTTGAATTGAATTTGAATTGAATTTAGATATAATTGAATTGAATTCAAACACGTTGAATTGACTTGATTCCAATTCAATTAAATTCACTTTTGATTCATTGGAATTTAATTTGACAATTGGATTGAGATTCAATTGAATTGAATTTAAATTGAATTGAAGACAAATGAAATGCAAATTGGTGGAAAAAGTATTCAAAATATTCTTGTGAATATGGGGTTGAAAAAAAAAACCTTAAAAAAGACACAAATTTGAAAAGACATGTTTTCATGCCTCTTCATTTGGGAATGGGTTGAACAAATTTTAATTTGGAACTGTCCATTCTATGGAACTTAAATCAATCTTACCTAAATTAGTTCTGGTGATTCATCATCACTAGAGTTTTTTCTTTTTCTTTTTTTTCAATGTTCTTTTTTACAAGGAAAAAGAACAAGAAAGCAAATGTTGTATTTTACACCACTATCCAAACATGTGTGTTGCTCCTTACTCCTCCTTGCCCCGACTCAACAATTCCTAAATTACCAAGCATGAAAACCATGATTTCATTCTTGGTTTTTCAAAAAAAGCAAGCACCAAATTCCCATGTCAAACATTTTTCTTGAAATTTTGAAAGGAGAGCTCACAATTTTGTGGTCTTATCCAATAGTAGAATGGCTCATTGAGAACCTTAAAAGGTATGAAAACTTGACAAGATATGAGGATCACTAAAAGGGCATGAAAAAAATCAATGCTGATTTTTAGTTTAATTTTTTAGATTTAGGTTTTAGAGTAGATAGGCCAATGAGTGAACATTTAAGAACTCAAAAAGGTTGAATCTTCACGCATTGTTCCTTTGCTTCTTAAATAGAAAAAAAAAATTGTAGCCTTCCACCTAGCACTTTGAACATTCCAAAAATTGCTTAATTCACTAAAAGAATGAGAAGATATGAGGTGTTTGGTGTATAGAGGTTTAATGTTTAGTGATGGGTGAACTACAATAGATTAAGATTTTGAGCTAAAAATCTTTAATCATTGCATCTTTGCCTTTGGAATAAATAGAACTTGTGTAAAACCCTAGTTGGTGCACTTCATCAAGTTTTAAATCACTCAAAATGGACTAAAAATAAGGAAAATATGAGAATGAAACTAAAGAAGGGTCTAGAGCTATTTCTCAGATTTTTTGGGTTTTAGGGTTTGAAGCAAACCATCACTCATCCACTTCCTCTATTTTCTATGTTGTTCCTTTATTTTTTATGCTAAAAGAACATTTTTAACCCTCCAATTTGCACATCCAATAACACAAAAATCACTCAATTTAATTAAGAAAAGAGAAAAATATTGAAAAATGTTCCATGATATGTACGTGGTCGATGATGAGCAGTTTTACCCTAAGTAGGTGTTAGGTTTTAGGCTTACGTGAGTTTTCATTTTTTTAATCTTAAAAACTGACAACAATATTTTTTTGTGATAACCAGGTTGTGAGAACTGTCTTTGAAAACCACTTGTTCACAAATTTATGAGAAATGGGCTCAACGGAAAACTGACTGGAATCTTTTTTTTCAAAGTTATGAAGCCCTGGAATATTTTCTAAGCTTAAAATTAATTTTTTTTAAGAACCTGACAAGTTCTTTAAAACAGTCCGAAGAACCGGAACCAGTGATTCTCACAAAAAGTGAGAACTGCCCAACAGTGGAAAATACCCGGCCCCGCTTGTAACTTGTGGTACAGTGATTCTTTCTCACAACAGGTTCTTTCCTCACGGAAGCACTCTTACAAATTTGTGTAGCCAGCTTCTTGCATGAGCTTTTAGTAGCAAGGAGCAGCGTTTTCTATTTTACTTTTCAATTTTCTGATGAAATCTAACAAAAAGAAAACGAAAAATTAATCGAATTTACTCTAGGAAAAAAAATTCCAAAATTTTCTCAATTTCTTTGTCGAAAAATGGCGAGATTTCACAAGAAAGAAAAACACTGGTGCCATGGAGCTGCTTCCTTTCTGTCAATGGTGAGTCGCTCCCTTTTGTGATCTGGATGTGTATCCTCCCCATCCTAGAAAATCTCTTAGAAATCAGTTCTAAGATCCATTCTCTTAGAAATCAGTATGCATACTGCCATGCTGCAGATCCTGACTGTCAAATGCAAACGTTTCACCAGCAAGACATGATCTTGGATGTAGCAAAACAAAACTTACAAGCTCCAAAGAAACAAGCTGAGATGTAGACATTCCCAAATTTGGCCGGCTGATATATAAGAGCTCACGGAAGTTGCCTGATCCTACAACAACTTGAGCTCAGAAAAAAGAAGTTTACAGCAAGTGTATGATTCCATGTCTCTCAACTTTTCAACTGTCTACCAAGCTTTTGATGACGCAGTGTTTCTCTACGATGAAAATCCAAGACAATCCATAATCTATCGAAGGAACAAAATCTGGGAGGAGACCGAATTTCTCAAGTACTAGGAAAGATTGAACATGAACTGTTGCGCAGTGGGATTTATTGCCTGGAGTCCATTGCAAAAGTATAATTTTTTCATATCCAGATGCCAGTCAGCCACCACCTCCACTGTAAGCTTTGCCGAAAAAGATCAATTGCAACTGGTCGTATCCGGAAAGCACACCTGCGCCTGCAACAGCCCGAAGGACGTTGGCACCCGCACCTTTGAAGAGCGACTTGGTACCCTCCTTGGCCACGATCTGGTTGAAGGCATCCATGCTGCTCTTGTACTTCACTGCTTGTCCTGATGTCATCATCATGCGCCGCCGCACTGTATCCAATGGGTATGACGCCAAGCCTGCCACGATGGTGATGGCCCACCCCAACATGAAGCTCGCCAGAAAATTTCCCTGCAGGCAAGGCACACCCACCCATCGCCATCTGCCTGGGTCAGTACTACTTTCTTCTTCAATAGAGCATCCCCAGAGGTGCTCAGCATGGGAGTCTGCACATTAAAATTGGATGAAGAAAAGTCAAAACATTGAGGTTTGCCTCAGGAAAATGGTTTTGGCTTAGCATATTTGAGACTGGTAAATGGCACAGCAAAGTTGTGCACTTGCCAGAGAAGAGTTAAATAAATATGATCTGACTGCTGCTCCCTGTTTATGTTCGGCTAATCTTAATAATGATTGCTTCAGGTGGTTTGCTATTAGTAGTTCCACACCTATTTGCAGTCTCATTTTCAGATTTTTGAGTGGGTTTGCAAAAAAGTAAATAACTAGACTCGGATATGAGAAATATTTTTTACAGCCTTGGTCACCTACAATATGCAAAATGGCAGCAGCAACAGTTTCATGGCCATGAGCCGAGGAAACAGGAGATCTGATCAGAGAACAGATAACAGCAGAGAACAACAGCAGAACGGAAGATTTTGCTGGCCGGAGAAGTACAGCAGCTGATCCTTGCAGGAGAGTAGAATTCTGATGGGTCTTGAAATGCGATACATTTTCTTACCTCAAGATTACCCACGAGGACGACGGGCTTCAAAGAATCATACATCCCAAAGTAGAGACCACGGTAGACAACGATGCCGACACAAGAGATGACAAAGCCTCGATAGAGCCCAGCGATGCCATCTGATGCCAGTGTCTTGCGATAGACGTCGAAAAGCCCATTGAACTGCCTTTCTCCTCCTTTCTTGGACGACTTGGAATCGTTTGCCAGTCGTGTACGCGCATAATCTAGGGAATAAACAAAGAGCAGCGATGAAGCTCCTGCTGCTCCTCCTGAAGCTAGGTTTCCAGCAAACCACTTCCAGTACCCATCTCTGTCTTTCTTCATTCCAAACAATTTGTTGAAGTAGTCCTTGAATGCAAAGTTCAAGGCCTGCATGCAAAAGTCCCAAGGATGATTACAATGTCATCACCTGCATGTGCAGCAATAGTTTTTGTTCATGAAAGAGATGTGAGAGAGATGAGGATGATGATGATGATCACCTGCGTAGGGAAGTAGCGGATGACGTTTGCAAGATTGCCACGCCACAGAGCGGTGACACCCTCATCTGCTATGGTGCGCTTGAAGCACTCCACAACGCCTTTATAGGGCTCGCTCAGTCTTCCTTGCTTGATCATCTCGTCTTGGTTCTGGATCAGAAGCTTGACGCGCTCAATGGGTGCTGCAGAAGTCTTGGAAACCGCTGCCGATACTCCCCCCATGAGGAAGTCTATGAGAAACCCATATGGCCCTTTCTCTACGGCTGCTGCTGCCACAATTTCATGATTCTTCAGTCTTGGACTAGACAATTCTAGAGCCGTTCTTGGACTTCCGTATACAAGACTCACGGCAGGCACTTGCAGAGCTACTGCACGTCCACCACGCTGCAAGCCTCCAATCAACTGCCCCCGCGATTGTCTACAAGACGAGGACGGTGCAGCAGGTGTTAGGTTTTTTGAGAGTGCAGCAGCGGCGCAAGTGGCCGTCGTCTGATCATAGTTTACTGCTGCATTACTTCCCGCAGCCAGGAATGCTGCATACCTCATGAGGGACGTCGACGACGGCGCTAGTTTTCTCCCAAGGTAAGATGCTGCTCCCAGACAACGTAGGTTCGACCCATCTGAAGCCGAAACGCCGCTTCTTCCCCTCTCGGCCGGCTGCATTGCGCTGCTGCAACAAGAAGTTCCTGAAGCGTTCTCAAATTGAGTCCTATGATCACACCCAAAGACCGGACCTGTCATGATGCGATTCTTGAAGCCTAATGCAATTGTTATAGCATCTGCACCGGCCGTGCAGCAATCTTTACAGAAATGGGTTCAAAAGAAAGCAAGAATATAGAGTAAAGCCCTAAACAAGAACTCCCATTTTGCACCTCCAAAGTCACAAAACCAAAAAAAAAAAGAATGAAATTTGCAGTAGACTCATATCTCTGGACCATCTGAGTTTCAGAATCTTGCACCTCCTCTGCATTGAGCCTGCAGACTCAATATAATTGCTGTGGAATATTAGGGACGTCGGGTGGGAAAATATTATTATGCAATGCGGATGGATCCGATGTCGTGGTCGACCCAAGAAGGTTTTGTGCAATGCGGATCTCAAAGTCGACCTAGATGACTATCTGCTTGCAAAACAGAGTACAATTCTTGCAGCAAGCGGCTTGTGCAGGCCTCCTGCCACCCATAACGAAACTCCAAAGAAAGCAGTCCAAATTGTGAAAATATATATAGGTACCTACCTATGGGAGGAAGAAGAACAAAGACTTGGGTGGTGATCGATGATCCAAGAATCAAGAACTAAGGTTACATGGGACAAGTCATATTATTGTTATGAATGTTGAAATGTTGAGGGAATCACGATCGTCCATGAATCCAGGCTGCAAGAATGACTGACATGGAAACTGAAAGACATATAATTATATCAGGACAAGGGGTCTGATGTTGATGAGGCTCAGCGGTTCCCGCGCTTGCTGCTTCATAATTTACTATTGTACTTTCTGTGGCGATGATGGTCACACACGCAGTGTAGAAGAAGCAGGAGCAGCAGCAGACGTGTAAGAATGTAATTCCGTGGGCTTGAGAAAATGGAGCAACACAGATGCAAGCGGCCCACCGGCCTCAAACCGCCGCCGTCGCCAGCAGGCTACGTTCCATCATTTCACGTCATGGAGCCTCATCTCATACCCTAGTTAAGGTACCAGTGTTGGGTGGTTACCCAGTTTGGATGGTTAGAACCAGTCCTGGTCTGGTATATAGGGTCAGACACTGGTATCAAATACCAGACCAGTCTGGTATGACTTAAGTCTGGTACCCGCTTAATACCGGTACAGACTTGAGGTTATACCAGTCTCATACCAGTCTATATACCTACCATATACCTGCCATGTACCAGCTCACAATCAGTATTGAACCTAATACCAGTACCAGGCTTGGTATCAAATAAGTTGATACCAGACCAACACTGGTTAGAATTGCCGGTTTTGATTCCGATAAGTTAAAACTGAGTTGGAATTGGGTCTGATTCTGGAACTGGGAACCAGAACTGGGTCTAAAGTATCAAGCCAGAATGGTTCTGGAACTGGAACCAAACCCAGACCCAATTTTGGAACCAGAACCAGAAATTTGAAAATAGGTTTTTCCTTGGGGAAAACCTTTGGAACTGGGGGTTAATAGCTAGTTAACCGTCGGTTTTAGACCAGGTTACTCAGAATCAGAATTGAGTCTAATTTTTGGAACCAGAACTGGAGCCTGATTTTTTTTTTTCAAAAACCATAACAGATTCGAACTTAGGATTTCATATTTTTGTGTAAACAAAACCATTCCCCCAAAAAAATAAAAAAATCTAATTGAAACTTCAGGTTCTTCATAAAAGGATTGACCATTTGTATGTTGGTGCTTACAACCCTCATTGTTAACACACATAATCCAAATAACACAGTATCATCCTAACGTAATGTTTGATATCCAAAGCAAAATTAAGTTTACTTACAATTATGCAAAAATTTAAACCTAAAACACAAGATAAAAATCAGGTGCAAATGAAAATTGCATGACACACAAAAAAAAAAGTGCAAAACAAATAAAACATATTGTGCTCTAAAATCTCAAATCATCAAAACTTGAAATTATATCCCAAACATGAAATATTTAAAACTTTGTTCACACTGAAATTGATTTCAATTGAAAACCTTACTCTAATTTACTTATAATAATTATAATATAAACACATAACTAAAATAAAACTCTTTACATAGGTACAATCCTGTGTGATTATTTGAATTTTCAAAGAACCACTGATTCTTGTTTTTTGACATTTCAAAATAAAAAACTATCACTTTCAATTCTTTGGGAAAAAAAACCCCTGAAAACCTAAGAACTACTAGTCCCAGTTATTTCAAAAACCCTTAAAAACTTGCCATTTTAATTAAGGACCTAATAAAAAAACCAACATTTTTTCAATCAATTATTTAATTTTTTCAATTTATTGAGAACTGTGAATATATATCAAAATCAGGTCTTTGATTTCTTCTTAGAATCATGAGTATGAGTCTTAAAACCACCAGACACCTACTCATGTTTCTAATAACCGCCCAACACGGGTAGGTGCCTTTTTCTTCTATTCAAGGGTCTTTGGTAAATATGCCTTGTATGCTCCTCCTTTCCCTCCACAAGCCCTTGCCATGATGGTACTATGTGGTATGTGGCAGATATATACCAATGTTGAGTTATCATTAACAGCAACAGACCCCCATGGTTATTAGGGTGGTTCTTATGACTCATCAACACCATTCTCAAGAAATCAAAGATCCAATTCTGGTATATTAACCATGAATCTTCTTTAAAAAATTTGAATAACAACTAACTGGCCATAAAATTGCAAGTTCATTGTATGTTCTTTTTTGACAACCACATGTTCTTGGAAGGTTTTGACATAACTAGGATTAGCATTCTTTGATTCTGATTTCTTTATAAATCAGGAATCAGCAATTCCTTAATTTTGAAATATTTTTAAAATCAGACTAATTGACAGCTGTTTATAAATTCAAATAACCCCATAACATTGGCATATACTAGTGTTGGCTAGTTCTTGGCTTTTTCAAGAACCATTAGGTTTGGGTTTATAGTTTTTACTCCATGTAAATTCATTCTAATTCCTTCACAATTTTTTTCACACACTGTAACATTATGCTGATAACACTCACAAAACACTTCTTCAAATCAACAATTTTTTACTTTATTCTCCGATCGATGCCACACCAAAGTTTATAGGTGTTACAACAAAGGCAAAAATTTCAAAGATTGCAAAATTCCACAGGATTTCTCCACATTGATCTAGCTCTCCAACTTGTCACCTTAGAAAAACACCCAATATGTTCCACCCTAATCAGCTTGTCTCTAGATGCAAACAATTCTTCCATCCCAAAAACAAAGAAAAATAATCTCTGACTTTTTTTATCTAGATGTCTCCATTACAAATAAATGAATCCTTATCTTCAAATATGAGAACTATGAACGAATAAAAGAAGTGGGAGAAGTAAGTTCTTCCCTGAAATTTAACAACACCTCGCCAAGCTCTATTACCATTGCACATCTTCATCCAAACTTGGGCCCAAGTTTCTAAGCCATTACAGGATACTCTTATAACTATGTCCTTCATTCTGGCCTTTGATGGGTTCAATCCAACAATGTTGATGACTCCAAAACCTGTACGTAGAGAACAATGGATTTGGGTTCCGATGCAAACATTCCAATATCTAGGTTAAACAATTGTATCAATTTTTGTTCATGCAACACCTAAAGATCTTCTTTGATAACCATATCCTCCTCACTAGAATTGTCATGTTATGACCAAGTGACACATCACCCTTAATTGTCTAGTTTTTAACTTAACATATTGACACCAGATAGAACCTACTTTGATACCAAAAAGGAGGGCATACAAAAGATGCTAGATATTCTATTCATCAACAACATAATGTTTTTGGATTGAGACTTAAAAAGTCATGCAATTACAAAGACATCATACATCCTTGTTATTGATTACATTGTACTTGTATCTAACAAAATATCCTTGTTAAAATAATAAACGTATGATAGATCAAAACACTCAAGATCTCCATACAACCCCATGTACATTACAAAACGCCCCAACAAAACCATGATAATAATCAACATTGATCCCTTTAACACTACTTGGAAATGTTATAGACAAACAAAAGAGGCAAGTTGTTGCATGAGCTTAGAGCCTGAGCTTAAAGCCTAGAGTTAGAACTTGGAGTGGTAAAATGTTTTTTCTCTTATAAACATGCAAGTAAAACCTAAGAATTTAACCACAAAATGAATGTTACACATGTAAACTTAAAAACAAACATGAGGATGAATGTAAGCATTCATCCTCATTATGAATGAATGATTTTTTTCATTCATTTAATGTATGGATGAAAAAATAACTGAATTGACATGTTTTTAATATATTAAAATTTTATTAAAATTATGGATGAATGTTTTGTTTTATCATTAAGTTGTTATCAATGAAATTTTTTCCCCCCCTAATTTTAATTAACTAGAGTTTCATAAAATACATTTAATTTTATATGATATAACATTTGTTGCATAATATAATGTAAATTTCATTATAAATGTATTTGATGGCTATGGTTTTAAATGTCATTATTTTCAATATGTCTTGACTATATTATTATTATCATACTAACATCCATTCCACATTCATTGTTTATTTTGTTTTTTATTTTTTCAAGCTGAGTGTTGTTCACAACGATGGGTAGTTTCTTCCTCTTGCAAGGTGCCACAATTTCCTTCAAACCTATTTATAAATGTTGTGGACAACAACGAAGGACTTTTTTTCATTCTTCTTTGAGGGTGCCACAACTTTCGTCAAATTTAACTAGTGTTGTTGACAATGATGGGTTTTGAATGCTTTAAATATATTTAAATTGCCTATTGTCATCGATGACAATCAATTTTTGAAATAAACTTAAATTCAATTTGGAGCACTTTAATTAACTTTCTTCAAACAACTTACTATCAAAAATGACAATGGGGTTTTTTTAAATAATTATTTATTTTCAAGGTGCCTTAATTTTTCACAAAATACATATATAATGTTGTTAACAACAATTAGGGGGTGCGGGTGGAGGTAAGATTCATCCCATGACAATAGTTTTTTAATTGCTTAGCATTGTTGATGAAAATGAGTTTTTAAACAAAAAATTTTAAATTATTTTGGTCCCATAATCATGTTTTCCCCTATAATCACATTATCCATCATTATTAAATGATATTCAAGTTTGATATATTAATATTTGGATAACAAATGAAGATGGATATAAATATTTATTATTTATTTATCTTCCAATCATGGATGAATTTCATCCAATGATTTATTTATTTAATCCAATTCATAAATGAAATTCATTCGTGTAAAAATGACATTCATCCATATGAAATCATTCATCTATGAACACATTCATCCATGTAACTGGATTAGAATCATATTAAGGTTTAAACTACAAGTTCAAAGCTCCAAGTTCAAGCTTTATGTTTATGCACAAGCCATCCTCACAAACAAAACAACCTGCATTCTTAAGAAAATTACGTATTGAGCTTCAAAACTATATAATCATTTCCTAGCAAACAAAGGTTATGCTTAAAACTCCCACATAAATAGGTACTTGACTCCCCCCCATATACAACAATTCCCAATATGATTCAAATATATTGAACTTGAGCAAAATGAAACCACAAACAAATCAACTATAATGATCTCGTAAAGGCTCTCATCAATTCCATCAAATGCTTCTATTGACTCTATTGCACCTAGTATTTTGTTCACCAATTTTCTTACACATCACAAATCTTGGAAAGAAATGCACAAACCTACTAAGATAGAAATTTGGGCATTGTTCCCATCAGTGGAACAACATAAAACAACCTCAATCTTATGGAACACATAAAGTAAAAGTAAAATATCAGTGATTAACTTTTATTGAACATTGCTTCTTATAAATTCCATTCTTCTTCAATTTCATTCCATTATTAACATCATCCACATCCACACTCAAGAAAAACAAAACAACACCATACAAATCCCTAAGTTATCACTCCTTCATAAAACCAAAGCCATTGCTAAAAAAACATTTGCAAATCACAGTGCATTCCTATGAACGATAAAAGACAAAGTAGCAAAGTAGGTTTTAACACTTAGACAATGACAAATACATTTCCATTCACACCATAAACCCTAAAAAAAAACAAGACATACTTCTAGGTTACAACATGTCCACACATGCTTTCCTATACAAATGCATAAATTGTCATTGTATTATGCCCAAGTCATGCAAGTTCACATTTTGATTTTCACTGTCATTCTTTTTATCATTGGTTGATATTCTTGTGGTTTTCACAAATCTCACAATTGGTTTGGAAAAGCTTACTAATAAGTTATTTGAGTCAAAACATGATTGGGGTATCCCATTTGAAACACAAATAAAAACTCTTGGGAGTCCTTACCTTATCTTTTTCTTCACAAAACTTAAGATATCCCCTAATTTTTTCTCTTTTTTTCATGTCAAATGACATAAATTATCTTCAACTCTTATATATATATATAATATCTATTTTTTTCACTCATGAAAATACAAATTATAAAGTTTATCCAATGTGAGCCATGTTCCATTCAATTCTTAAAATTTTCATTTTTCAAACCTTATACATTGTAATAGGGCACTTGATCCTTGTCACATTTAAATGTTTTATACACATTAACACCTAAGGTGTTTGTAATAAAAAAAGAATTTGTGTACACATGCCTAATGAGTCTTTGAACATAGTTTCACCCAATGAGACAAAATTCTAATTTTTTTCCCATGGCTTGTAAAGAATTCTTAAACTTGTTCAAATTAGAAATGATCTTCAAAAGATAACACCTATAATAATGGATGCGTCTATAAAATTTAAAAAGCTTTCAATAGGAGAATGGCAAGTTGTTTTAAAGACCTGTCTAATGGAAGGGGTCCATTGGATTGTGAGACAATCCTTTTTACACCCGAACCATGCTTGAAATCATGTATGAATGACTCCACCACACAAGGACCTTAGGTGTTAATTCTTGTGTCATGCACATTGGCAATATTTTGTATAAGGGAAGGCCCTCCTGTCAGGTCATTATGCCTTGTGAACCAAAGTCAGCACCCCAGGTCTAAGGTGTAAATCCCTTGATAGCAAGGCCCTTCCCTGGTATAATAACTGAGGAGGAGATCATTTCTATGACTGAGATGCAGTCAAATCAACAATCCAAGTTCCCAATCCCATAGCCTTCTTTCCTCCCTTCAATTCCAGATCATGGTTTCCAGGCTCAGATGTTCCAAGTAAAATCCAAATTGTATGATATCATGCTGGACCTCGTCTGCCTCCTTCACTTCACCCTGGGTTTGCTTCATTTCTAGCATGCCCAAGGATTGCAATCAATTGATTGGCAAGCAATCAAGTGTGTTCCCAAGCTATTGATACACCTTGCAATTCTTTCAGAAATTTGAGCTACCTCAATGAGGCTTTATGGTTATACTCTGCCAACATGTAGCTATAACAAAATCAAGAAAATCTAACAATACTAATCACCAACACAATTGTATAACATAACATTTACAAAAACAACATAGTATAACACTTGCTCATCTATCTGAAATGCTGTGATTGTATGTCTATAATAACTCAAAATGCCACATTTTGCAAGCTGCCTGCAGGTATGAACCTTGACACAGAGAATCGTACTAGTCCTGGTATCAAAGAACCAACCAGACAGGTACAACCTGAGGCAATTCTAGCCTCATACATGTACCTACATGGTAAGGGTAGGGACCTGACGTAATACCAGCCTGGTACCAATACATGCTCAGTGAGTACCTGAGGTAATACCCAGCCTCGTACCAATACCCAGTAGGTACCCTCATCCTTGGGCCCTAAATACCAGGATGAGGCTGGTTTAAAAGTTAAAGAAAGATCCAATATTAGCAGCACCAGGCTGATCAATTTTTTAAAAATGATCCAATACCTATACCAGCTGGTGATGCTTGCCCAACACTGGTATGAACATAGTTTCACTAGAAGTTTCATAACTTGCAATAGGGTGGAAGATTGTAGATCACAGCTTCATACTTTCAACAGGCAGCAAGAAACTGGGTCCAAATCACATCTAGCTAGCTATCTGTTCTCCCATAATTTAGTTACCCGCGTAATTAGTTTTCCTGGATGCATTGGAAGAGTGAATCACAAACCATTACTGCACTCTGCACATGCATCCAGGAACAACCAGTGTTCAGAAAAGGCTAGATCGGCACACCACTATGTTAAAATCAGAGGTAAAGTGTTTCAAGCAGAATTCACTTGGGCATCAAAGGCTAATTGACTGTGCTGGAATGCCAATCCATCCCTCCGTATGAAATCCAGTGGGCTAAAACTGGCATGTACTTACAAAAGTCCAACAGGGTAGCTCAGCAAGTACCAATGTTTACAGGAAGAAAATTGCAGCTGTATGTAGTACAATGACTGATCTTGATCCCAGAATTGTAATCCTGTGGACAAATTACAATACATTCTGAGCAAAAACAGAAGGCTGCTGATTGACCCAAAAGTAAGCAAGTTGTACAAAAATTCAGTTCTTGAGTTCTGATGGATTACTGGTTTCATGGGCATGAAGTCAGCAGGTGATCACGATCAACAGACCGTACCCATCTTAGTAACTAACTATGCATTTTCTCCATATATGTGGAAATTGAGCATCAATTAAAAATCAGTTTCCCGACCAATAATTACCAATGGATGGCCACCAAACCACAGGGGATGGACATCAGCCTTGGCATGTCAAACTTCAGCCCTATGAACTGCAACATTCAGTGGTGGAACAAGTAGTACAATGGAGGTGGGCTTTACATCAACATTGGTAAAAGGAGAATCCCTTGCACTACAACTACAACCCATCATCTACATACCACTAGTGGATCAATCTGACACTAATTGTCTCTCAACATTGCAGATACTGATCCAGCCTCCTGTCAAGTTGCAAAACCTATGCCATTTGCTTGTGACAGCTTTCTAACTCCAATCTACATTTGGCTCCTAGAGCTTCATAGTTTGGAGAATATGTAGCTCCGCGGTAGGAAAAACATTAAGTGGCAATACATACTTTCATATAAATACATCTCTAAAGCTGCACACTCAACTAGTGATGGGCAAGACTCCTCCTGTTGACAGAGCATGAAGTACTTCGTAAACCCTTCCAGGTGTAGATGATGATGAAGCTTCTTACTTTCCAGAGCATCACATCCAGCCTTTGCGTTGTGCCATGTTCCTAAAACTAGTTCTAATAAATGCCTGCACTCACAGCCTGCAGCAGCAAGACATTCCAAATCTATATTAGGAAAAGTTGACAATCCATTTGCCAAAACAAAAATGGACAGGGGGAAGTCTCCATACAGGCAGCACTCCCCATCCTGAGCTTAGAAAACAATGACACAAACTTGTTGGACCAAGTTTTGATTTGAAAGAGTTGATTTGATTCTGAACTAGAAGGCTTCTACAGAGAGAACAGCTTACTTGTTTATATATGCAAGGACGTCTCCAAGCTAGGATTTGATGAAGAGCTAGCCAAGCAGTGAACAGCTGCAGGGTCTGAGGCTGCAGCTAGCCCCTGTAACAACTTGATAACCTCCATGACATCATCCAAGTAGTATTTGGCCTTGCTTGGCTTTTGCCCAACAGTGCATGCAAACACCTCTGCAATGCGTGATCGAGCCATGCTGGTCGATATAGCCTCAAACATGTCTTCATCCGAGCGGTCGTCTCCAACACACAGCACAAAGTCAGGTGGGGCACTCTTCAAAGCCATCATTGCCAGCAGCTCTTCCACAACTACACCCTTGCTGACACCCTGTGGAGAAAAAAATATTAGCTCCAGTTATGTCATCAAAGAGCACCCCAACACAGATCATAAACTTGTCCCAATAACAAAGGTGTGTGTGTAAAAGATCACCTGAGGTTTCACTTCAACAATGTGTGCACCGCTTTTCACAGTTACTGGTTGATTGGCAAGCACACTTTCAAGATGGTCCAAGAGCTCTTTTGCCTGCCATGACCCAAAGTCAGGGTCAGCATCACGGTGGTGCCAAACCATTGCACTCTCTTTCCATTCAATGTATGATCCATCGGTGCTCTCCGTGTATTGTTCCATCAGTGGTTCCACCACTTGCTTCCACTCAAAATTTACCACTGATGCATCCCAGTCTTCTCTCTGCCACCTGCATCTCACCCACTCTGCATCTCTATGCCACCTGCATGCAGATTGTGGGTCAACATTACATTTTCATAAATCCAACCCTGCAGACTTCAAAGCAGACTCATCTTAATATCTTGACTGGTTTATGCATTATTGGTTCTACATGGAGAAAAGAAGAAATAAGGGGTACCTGTAAAAGTAACCATGCTCAGCTGCAAGACCTAGTCTCTCACAGGAGGCGAAACAGTCATCCAGAATGTTGCGACCTCGCCCACTGACAATTACCACAAAGTTCTTGGGATCGCTGCAAAGGGTATTCAAGACAGACAGCACCTCTGAACTTGGGGTTGGGTTGTTAATGGACACCTGCGGTATCATGGTGCCATCATAGTCCAAAAGGATGGCTCGGTTGCTACTCTTCTTATATGCTGACACTATTAGATCTGTGCGCAGCCTGCGGAAATCAGGGTCAAGAGCAACAACTCTGAAGCCCATTCCAAAACCAATTCCATAGCAGCGGCGCCGTGCATGACCTTTGCAAGTGCGCTGCAAGTCTCCCATGAAACTGCGTGCCCAGTAGGCTACATCATGGGTGCTCACAAACCGGAAGTGCTTTTCATGTCGCATATGTTGCTCAGAGTCAGGCAGAGTTATGGCCAAGTTCATTGCCTCTGCCACGGCCTCAATATTCCAAGGGTTGACCCGAATTGCCCCACTGAGTGATGGTGAGCATCCTATGAACTCTGACACTATCAGCATACTCTTCTTTGGGGTTTCTGGGTTAGGTACAATGTGGGCATCCCATTGGGAGCCACCCTCCCTGCATGCAATGTACTCATATGGAATAAGGTTCATCCCATCACGCACAGCAGTCACAACACAACAGTCTGCAACAGTGTAATATGCAATCCTTTCATGAAATGGCACGTGTCTCTCGACCAATACAACTGGGTTGTAGCCTTCACTCCCAAACCTGTCATTGATTCTCTGAGCTATTCCATATGCCTCATTCTGAAGCTCCTCAACATCCTTTCCTCGGCCTCTGGCAGGATTGGCAATCTGCACAAGCACAACCCTGCCTCTCCATCTCGAGTGTTGGGACAGAAGCTGCTCCAATGCAAGGAGCTTCAAACCAATGCCTTTAAAAATATCCATGTCATCCATTCCGAGCAGCACTGTCTTGCCCTCAAACTGAGCCTGGAGCTCGCCAATGCGCCACTTGGTATCAGGAAGCTGCAAACCAACCCTAAGCTGACCCATGTGGATACCCACAGGCAGGATTTTGATGCCAACTGTGCGCCCATAGTACTCCAATCCAATGTACCCACGCTTTGACTCATAAGCTAACCCCAGCATTCGACTACAACATGACAAGAAGTGTCTCGCATAATCAAAGGTGTGAAATCCAATCAGATCAGCATTCAATAAAGCTCTCAGGATCTCATCCCGCATTGGCAGAGTGCGGTATATTTCAGAGGATGGGAAAGGTGTGTGAAGAAAATAACCTAGCCGGACTTTGTTGAATCTTTTCCTCAGAAAAGTTGGAAGCACCATCAAATGATAGTCATGAATCCACACATAGTCATCATCGGGGCTGATAACCTCCATGACTTTGTCAGCAAAAATCTTGTTCACAGACACATAAGCTTGCCAAAAGGATCTATTGAAGCGGCCACCATGCTCAGGACTGAGAGGCAACATATAATGAAAAAGTGGCCACAAGGTTTGCTTACAGAACCCATGGTAGTACCGTGTCCTGACATCCAATGGTAAGAATGCGGGTACACAGTTGAAATTCTCCAGCAAAGTCGCTGCCACCTCATCTTGCTCAGCTATACCCACGTCCACTTTCAAGCACCCAATGTAGATCACCTCCATCTCCCTGGGCAAACCTGCCTTGAGCTGCAACAGCAAGGAATCCTCATCCCACGAAAATATCCACCCTTGATCATCCGTACTTCTTGTGGCAATCAGTGGCAACATATGCCCGACTATCAACATCCTGTACTCATTGTCATCACAGTTGGGTTCCCCATGCTCCCCGTTCCTCTCTCTCCTCCTGTAATCCTCTTCTCTACTCTCGCCCTGCGCCATCTCTCCCGCCCAAAACCACTACTGCACACAACACAGCCACCCTCCTCCTCCCCACCCCTCCCCCCGTCCCCACACACACACACAAAAAAAAAACGCCAAATATCTCTGTCTCTGCCTCTATGTATCTGTGTCTCTGCCGCTGTCTCTGTGGCTCTTGCCTCTGTTTCACCCCCTCCTCCCCTTAACCCTAGACTTCACCAACTGAATCACATCCAACAAAAAACACAAAAAGAACTCACACCCACCAGCATCAACACCTACAAACTTTTTCCGCAAACAAAAAAAACACTACAAACCACCACCACTACACCAGAGCCACAAAGATTCCTATTTTTCACACCAATCTCAGAAACATTCCGGGGCATGAGGGCAAAAACGGAAACAGAGAGATGGGGGACAAGGGAGGTACAAAAGGAGAAGTGAAAGGCGTCCCCTCCCCTTCCCCCCCCCGGCAACGTTGGCATGCACAAAGAACGAGAGAGCTTGAGAGCGGGGGCATTACGAGAGGCGAATTCCCAGACAGTGGGAGGGAGCAGCACAACAGGCCTGTTGTTGGAGAAGAACTCAAAAGCGAAGTACCATCATTAGGTAGGTATCTTTAGTACCTACCTACCTACCTATGATGTAGCTTACCCCCAATTCATAAAATAAACAAAAATCTGGTGTCCAACGTGAATGAAGTGCACAAGCCAGAGAGTTTAACATAACATAACTGACAAGAGCTCCCAAGTTATATTACATATGTTTGCTACCTTCCAAAATTTGGGTACTTCCTTAATACTTTTTGCATGTTCCTGGTCATTCGTTGGCTGAAATCTCATAACTCCTCCTCTTCTGTCTCTCATAATTGGAAAGCTGGACATCTGTTGATGCTTTTGGTTATTGTAACTGGCTCAAATGCATATATTACTGTGAATAGTCAAGGTGCGTAAGCATGGAGACTATTTGTAAGCATGGAGACTATTCATGATAACTAGAAAGCTCCAGCCAGTTACCTGGTCCATAATGTACACCATTATGTACCTTTAATACCTACAAATGTACTACTCAATTTGCAAAACAAAAAGTAGTGTTTAAAGAGAATGAAGTGCAGAAGAAAGAGTTTTCCATAACATAATTGTACACCACCATGCACGTCAACATGTATCTTTAATACATACTTAATTACCCCCCCCCCCCCCCCCCCCACCCTTCAATTGTGAAACAAAAAGTGTTGTTCAAAGAGGATGAAGTGCACAAGAGAGAGTTTTACAAAACTTAAATGTATACCACCATGTACACCACCACATATCTTTAGTGCCTACCTATGTACCCCCAGCCATTTGCAAAATAAAAACGGTGTCCAGGGAGAATGAAGCGTGTATAACGTGAGAGAGTTTTACATAACTTAATGCACACCACCTCTAATATGTTCTTGTGTTAGAGGAGCATTTTGAGGGTAGTGGTGGTTGTTGTGTGCTAGTGTGGTCCCTCTTTTTTGGATGAGTCAAAATAAAACTTGTCTTTCTCCATCCCATCGTCAGGAGCATCTCCAGCCTACCAGTAAATTACTTTACCTACAACCACTCTTAGTTGTTGTCTCCTTTATCAAACATGCATGTTAATATAGTATGTTCTCCACCCTTTTTTCTCTCCAAATTTGGACCCCAACCTTTATATATATATGTATGTATGTATGTATGTATGTATGTATGCATATTACTATTATATTAAATTTTTATTACTATAATATTATATTCATATTTTTATATATTTCATCATATATATAATAGATATGTGTGTGTTTGTTTGTTGATTACCAATGTCTTTGTGTTGTGTAAGAAAAGCACTTTGGGATTGGTCATGGGTGGTTGTTGTCCTCATTTGGTCCTTTATTTATTCCTACTTTAAGAAGCGTTTGTCCTTTCTTCGTTCTATCATCACCAGCATCCCAAGCACTACCACTTCATTATGCCGGGTGTTGCTTTTCATTTGTGGGAACAAGTGGGTGCTTTGCTTTGGTTCTGACCCAACCTGTTTGGGATTTCAATGTAGCCTACGCTGTACAATCTGCTTTATTTTCTATTAAATATCTTGCTGCTAGATTTCTTGCCAGTCCCTTACTGTATGTTGGTTTGTTTGTTTGTTTGCAAAGTGGGGAACACCAAGAGTGCAGGGAATAATGAAGGTTTAAATATGAGAAATTAGTTCATTAACTAATCTGAGTAAGCAACGCAGGACATTTGGTCCGGTTTGAAGAAAGCGAAAAATCATTTTTTTAAACTGGAATTAAATGTTAGGTGTCCGGAAACAAAGGGACCCTATGAACTTTGGACAAGGACAAAATTTCTTGGTTCTTGTCTCATCTCCACTTCCATCGGCTTTTAGACCCAACAATGTGTCAACCAGTTCTCCATTCCAATTTCCCCAAACCCAGGAGAAAATGAAGAACACTAATTTTCTGAGTTTCAATTTTTTTTTGTTTTTCAAAAAATAATCCAAGGCAATCTGACCAAAAGGAAGTGCAAAATTACAAAATATGAGGTACCCTATTTTAATATGACCCATATCCAATTGTGGCAATGGACACTCAAGGGAAGCCTTGCCCTTTGATAGATGGTGTCCAGTAAAGGTTAGAATCCTATGGTTGTGTGAGGAAAGGGGAGAATATCTAATGTTTCACCCAACAAAGCATCCACAATCTAGAGAGAAAATATGATTGAGCAACAAAATATTCCACCTAAGCAAAGTTACAACCCTTAGGAGATGAAGAAAGAGTGCAATAGGCATGCCTAACAAGCAACAATGCTTAGAAACCTGGCCACAACAATGATGAAGAAGCACAGATATGGTCCTCAAGTTACACATCCCTCCTAAACTCAAGTCCTGGAGTTAAAATTCAGTTTATTTTGCCTAATTTTAGAAAACTTAAAAGAGTCTTATACCTAAATTTACAAAAATTAAAATCTCATAGGCCGAACTATGATTTCCAATATTTAAATTATTATTATTAAGCTGCAAACTGCAAACTGCATAACAGGGTAGGCAAGTACAGTAACATTCTAGTTACAATGTCAGCCCCTTACAGCAACTGAAGCAAGTTTGCAGAATAGTTAGTAGGTACTTAACTGCCCCCATTATCTGCACAGAAAATTCAGCAATGCTGCTGGAGGAGCACTCAAAACAACTTTCTCTTTTGTTTTTTTTTTAAAACTTTCTAATGCTAGTGGGTCACCCAACAATGAGTCTTTAGCCCAGTGGTGTTTTTTTTTCCAACTTCATGAGGTAGGTGGACAAGCAATCCTCCACAAGAGGACTTAGCCAAATCTGGCTACAGGTCAGAGAGACAAGTAGAAATTTTTTGAAACACTGCAATGTACTGGCGACTTGCAAGGAACTGTAGTCTAAATATGGCGAACTCAACCCATTTTATTTTTCCTTAGAAATGTGGCGAATTTGGAGGATTTTTTCCTGGTCACCAAGTGACAAAACTCACACACACAACCCCCCACAAAAAAACAAAAAAAAAAAACCACAACATAATAATAATAATCAACAAAA
>Ga0116229_10003862_pt1 | contig 24636 bp, 15 predicted proteins | sample S1TSphgellanicum_3_FD_87313 | JGI IMG/M metagenome (GOLD analysis project Ga0116229, IMG submission 87313) | Host-associated microbial communities from peat moss isolated from Minnesota, USA - S1T2_Fc - Sphagnum magellanicum MG | ecosystem: Host-associated > Plants > Peat moss > Unclassified...
AATTAAAAGCCACACATTTTGGAAGTGTATACTTTAAACACATGTTGTGAAAGTGCCCAAGTTGCCCCCCCCCCCCCCCATAAAAGATAATGTAAAAGACATGATATGTAAGAGTATAATCATTCACACACAAAAAGTGGTGTGACTCCAAGGTCTCCAAAATTTTGTTTGTTCATGTAAAGTTTTTTAAATACCTTTTGTAGTTGGTGACCGATCTATAGCTAGTAATCTTGGACTGTTAATTTTACTTTTGCGTGATGAAGTTGGCATCCTAAATGCAACAAGATTTTGATTTTCCTTTGATGAACTTAGTGCCCTTGACAAAATAGTTCCATTTCAACATTTTGAAGATTTGCAACAATATTGTGAAGACTTGTAACAAAGGTCATAAACAAATTGGATTGGTAGCCTTGATTATCAATTAACTTCATTTCAATAGATATTGGGTTGTGGTTGGACTAAAACTTGAACCTCAAAACTCAAAACTTCACACAAACCTAAAACCTAAAACTTACAAAAAAATAAAAATCATCCTACCACCAAGATGTTGATGTCATTACCATCACTTCTTTTCAATGTTATAGAATTTTAACATAAAAATGCAACCTTCAACAATGAAGGATGTAACCTTCAAAAATTGTGTGTTGCAAAGAGCTCCTCTCATTTCTAAAACTTAAAAATCTAAGGTAGTGTTGACAACCTTTAATCCATTTTTCAAAATCCAAAAATTACAAGTTTCTTGTGTCAATTTTTTACTTCGTGCAAGGTTTTCTTGTCATGAAGCTTTTGACAATTCATTTTTTCTAACTAGTTTTCTCAATTTTTCACCTTTGCTAGATAAATGATATATTACTTGGGTTGATAACAAGCAAGTATTTATATTAGTCTTTAGAAATTACCGAACACTAGTTTCAACAATCCATGGATTTTTCTTTTGAAGTATGATTGGTGGCAAATCAAGAACATAATTTCACATTGTATCATTCAATATCCATAATATATCACTTTATAACCATGATTTTTTCACAAAAGAACAATCTCAACACATACTAAATGATTGGTCTTTTTTTTCATATAATTGTGTTGCGCATTTATGGTTATAGTGTATCTAAAGATGTCTTGTGATAATAAATACATATTTATATTCATGCCAAGAGTGAACCATTAGCCACCAAGGCATTATCCATTGGAAGCTTCTTATGATTCAACTAAACCCTAACTAATTTCATATCAAGTTTCACCTTGGTAACCTATTACGTTAAAAATAGGTCCTTTAGGTAGCTAGCTAAGGTGGCAACACAATGGATAGCTACTCGATAATTATGTGCATGTTGATGGTTGGTACATAGGTAAGGACTAATGGGCTTTTAGTAGAAAAGGTAGTAAATCAACAATTGAGTTAACCACCATGGTTAACAAAGGAACTAGAACCAATGAAATCTTTTTTCCTTGACACCCACCATCCATTCATTTTTCATGGTGTTATTGGTTGCTACTTCATTTCCATTTGATAAATGGGAATGTTTTGGATATGCTATAAAATAATGAAACATTGAAGGAATGTTTTATTAAGATTAAGAATATTTTAAGCATGTAATAAATATATTTTTATAATGAATTCTAAGCACCTTATCTACATTTAAATAAATTAAAAAATTTACTTCCTAATGAATTAGTTGTACACCATTTTATTTTTTTGCATGTCAAATGAAAAATAATGGAAATCTCTTCTCTAGGAACATAACCATGGTTAAAGCTTGAGCATGTAGGTGTTTCTAAAGCTATAATTTTTTACTTACACTTCACATTCTTATGTAAGATTAGTGATGATGAAATGATGAAAAAAATTTGAAAATTACGTTCCATTTGAAAGAAAAAGTAATTAAAAAAAGACACCTTTTCATTCCAATTGGAACCATTCCAAACCAAAATCCATTTTGGTAGGACGAAATCATACACTGTTCCCCCTAAACTAATTTTTATGTAACTATTGTCACTAAAATTAAACAAAGTAGAGTGGAATATGGCGGTTTCTAATTAGATTATTTAACCTTCAATATATAAACCTATGAAAATCCATGGAATGACATATTCCCAAGTAACATTTATGCCAAGTCTATGTGTACAATAACATCTTGAAGACATTGAAAGTGATGGCTCAAGGTTCAATTAACACCTACCCTACATTGGTATTTTCACCTTTTTGAGTGAGGCCTCTTAGAGTAAATATTTAACTTCAAAAATGTTACCTTGGACTTGACACCTTGATCTAGTCTAAAAATGGGATATTTTTAATGTTTTCTAGCAACTAAAAAACTATTTAGGGTTTTCATTATGGTACCATTGTAGGTGTTTGTTCACCCAAATCCATGGTGATAGTGAATGTAAGGTTCAAGCATAAGGGTCCAAACTTTATATGGCTAAAATTCAAAAACATAGGTAATCAATGTTAGATTTTGAAAGAATCCCAATTGGATTCAAAAACCTTTTAATTAGGCTCCAAGAATTAGGCATGAAATTTGAAAGTTACGTCAATATGGTAGAAATCAACATGGTAATTTTCTTTAAAACATAGTGGAAGCTTATTGATGTTAGTGATTTCTATTCCAACAAAGAAATGGCTGAAATAACAAATAATGATGGAATACAAACATTCAATGATTGATTTTTATGAACAATATAAGGTTCTTGTTGGATTGTGAATTCAAATGTCAACAAGGATAAAGATCCTAAAGGTAATCTGATTTGAAATGTAAAGAACATTAAGGCTAAGGAAAATATGCACCTACATTAGTATTAGTCATAAAAGAAAATTAATGGATGACTTCAAAAAGTCATCCACTTCCTTGCCCTATGTGCCTCCCCATAGTAGGTTATTAAACTTGCCTTTTTTTTAATCACACCTTCCATCTATTTTTATTTATCTATTTCAATATATGAAAAAACTTTAGTAAAGGTAATGAGGTTTTTGGGTTTTCAATTTGTTGTCCCAATTTTTGTGTTAATTACATGACTTCAAATTAAGCAAAATAATTTTATTTTCTCACTAGCAATATGTTTCCACACTTTGAAAAAAACTTGTTTCACATTGACATGTGTATGAGAAGAACCTTCTTGGAAGCTCACACCACTAGATACAAAGTTGTTATTTTTTGTGTAGTTTTTTCTCCTCACAACATTTGTAACTCTTTGTAAGATATTGTTGTTTGATTGTTATTAGCATCATGTTTATTATAAATTAGAAGTTTAATGGTGGTGATTGTCCCATCATGCATGTGTTATATGGGAGTTCAATATTTGTATTGTAAGTTTTTTTTCATAAGCTTTCATTGGCATTTAATTTGTTGTTCATATGCTTTTAGTGGAAGATTTGATTCAAAGTTTAATTCAAACTTTATTATGTGAAAAATCAATGGTGTAATTTAAGTTCATTTTTTTTTCCCACCTTGTCAATTTCATATCCTTGGATTCAAAAACCTAAGTTTGAAAAAAGGTAAAAGCACATTACACCCCCCAAAAATTGTACTCACAAATACTACATTTCTACATTTGGTTTTTTTATGTGAATATAAACATCACATTTTGGATTATTTTTATTTGTTTAAAATATATTGGATTAGATTTAGACTTAAGACAATCATTTAAAAAGAAAACTCCAACAAACATTGGTGAACTACAACATACGAAGTATACTTGTGATGAAATAATATTCATCATGAAGTATTAAAAATTGCATACATACTTCAAAACTAGGGTTGTGTGTGGAATTTTTTGGTGAAATTGTTTTTGGTCACTATTATTGATATACATCAATTGAATCTAGGACCATCTAGAAGTTTAATTTTTTTGGTTGAAAATTCATTAAAAATACGTGTTTTTTTCATTTTTTTCAACGATAAAAGAAAAATATTTTATGAATTTAAAGAAAAAACCAATACCAAATGAAAAAGAAAGAGATTTTATACTTGGGCATTGAATTATTTTTTTCAGATTTCATTTTTTTAGTAATGTCTTATGAACCACAAACATGAAGCCTTATGGCTGATGAAAAATTGCACATTATATATGTTTTGTACACTGCTTTTATCCAATCCTTTTCATCTAACCATTGGATCAAAATTAATCTTGATTTAAAGTGAAATTTGAGTTCCAAAATGTTATTATGCACATTCTAGGGCTTTTTGCTTATGTATAGGATTATCAAATGATGCCCATCAAAATTTAAACTTACTGCATATTATGATACTAATTATACATCATTTTTTTTGGTGAAAATTGGCTCACATGTAATGTGTTTTCACCCAAAAGCTCGTTTTTACATTAAGTAATTGAGACACATTAATAGGTGGTGTTAGTTGAAAGCTATAACATTACAATGTGTGAAGTGTTAATGATTATGAAAACCAAATTTTCCATAGAAAGTGGTTCAAGTTCTTCCCAACATCCTTATATATATATAAATATTGAAATTAAAAAAATGTGAAGGCCATAAAAAAGACAATGTTGACCATCATGGTTTCAAGGTGCCAATTACAAGTTATGAAAATAGAACACTAGAAGTTAGAAAAACCAAAAAACCCAAGACTCACAATAGACTTAGGGGTTTTCCATGGAAATGTGGGTGAGGTGTTGAAGTTGTTTAATTTGGTGACAAGATTGAAATCTTGCCATCTATTGCATGAAGTTATGTAATACCTCATAGGCTTTCCTTATGGAGATGGATCTTCTTTTACATGTTATAGTCCATGAGTTTCCACCAAAAAATCATGGTAATGTTGGTGCATAGTTCATTTATCACAATCTTAACTTATCATCATCAAAGCTCAGCTTTGGAACATCACATTCAATTTTAAGGTGGCAATATCAAAACTCAAAATTTGAAGTAATCAAGTTGTTGTCATGGCTTGACATAACTAGGCAATGATGGTAATTATGAACATAACAATGTTCCATCAATGGTGGCAAAGGTTAGCATTCAAAATAACAACATTGTTGTTCGACAAAACTAGGCAATGACAATAATAATACAAACATGGCATGGCTTTGGTGATGTCACTCCAACAAATGCGGTGACAACAAATAAGGCAATGGTGCACACATAAGTTTTGACAATAGCCTTAGGCACATCACTATATAGAATTTGGTTTTGATGATGGCAAAGACAACAATAACAAATGCATCAACAAGCTTTTGCATGATGACAAGCTATGGTATTAATAGATGAATTATGGTAATGACACCCATGATTTTTGGCAATAGTTTTGGGCACATGACTATTTTTGTAAGTTAATGAGCCCTTGTTAGTTGATTATTAGCCTATGCCAAAGAATGTGCTAACAATTTCCTAAGCTTTTTATGGCAAAGCAAATTCATGGGTAGCCCATGAGCCTTCATGTATTCTTAACTTGTTGTTGTTACCACAAATGGTGAAAACCATTTACCATATCCATTATTTACACCACAAATAATAAAATTACACATTATCGTATTTCTATGCTCTCCCCATGTTTCAAAATCGTAACAAAAAAACAAGTTTAAGGTTGCACTAGTGAATTTTTTTGTAACAATGGAAGGATTTCAAGAAGAAGAGGTTTTTGGACTACAACATCCAAGTTTTTTACAAATGAAACCTATAGCTTTCATATAACAACCTAGACCAATGAGTTGCAAAACATTGCATGCCAAAGCTTTTAAGAAAACTATGTAAAAATTGGAAGTTCCATGAAGTTTTGTGTTTTCTTTTGTCTCTACAAGTGTACTTAAAACAATCTCTCTATTTGAGCTTCATGAATTTTTTTTAATGAATAGTTGTTTTATTTAAATTTATAGAACAAGAAAAAAATTAAATGTGTTTTTTTTTTGTGTAAGTTTGTGAAGATAGTTGTAATGTTTCAAGATGCATTATTGCATTGAAAAATGATATTGTTATTTCATTATCATAAAATGTAATCACATATTGATGGTTACTTTCCTCCACCATTATCATGGAACATTGTTCAAATTGTTGTCAACCATTTGAATCATGTTGTTTCAACTTGTGTGTTGAACAATTTCATGGACATTGTTTATTAAATGATGTATTGAGTGTAACAATCATGATGAATTTGAAGTTTTGGCAAGACATCACAAATCCTACAATACAAAATAACATGGTTGATGATGAGATCAATAGGCATTTAGATGTTGAATTGGAAAAAAAATGTTATGAATATCAAAAGGCAAAGCATATGCATGTTGGATTAATTTTTATATTTCTTGCAAAAGTTAGAACCTAAAAGGGGTCACAACATGCTATGTTTTATGTTGGATCCTTAATACCAAAATTTTCATTTTATGTCTTCATTCATTAAGTGTGATACCAACATTATGATCATGGGGGTAAAAACGCCGCCCAAGTGAGTGGACATTATTTAAAATTGCATTTTTGTATGTTTGAAAGATCACAAGTGAAGTGCATAATAATTTGGATTGTCATAATTTTTTTGGAAATATTTTTAATTAATTGCAAAGTTCACATGCTCAAAGTTTGACACAAATCAAATTGTTTTTTGCATGTTCAAAGCACTCAAACCTTGAGAATGGATAGTCTTTGTTTTTTAAACCAAATTTGCACTATTCCTTCTAAAAATTGGAAAGGATTTTAACATTGATGACTAGAAGGGCAAAAGGATTTGAACTGATGATTTATATATATATATATATAACCAATTTGAGCACATTTGGTTCAAAAGTGTTTTTGACCCTGAAATTTATGGATTTTGAAAATGTGTTTTTAACAAAAGGTGTTCATGTTTACATGATAGAAGGCATGAATGGACTATATACATGATATAAGATCAATTTGTAGTCAAAATGTATTTATATCTAAAATGCAATGTTAAAGGGGTACTTGAAATATACATTTTAAAATTATGAACTAACATAAAAACAACACATGTCATGTGTAATCCTTGTAAAAGGACTTTTAGTTCAAGGTGCCCTTGGTTCCTTTGACTGTGTTTTCACACATAAATGAATATGATTAAAATTCATTGATCTCACTATTGTTGAATAATTATGAACATTTGCATCACATTTATGGAATTTGAAATTCACGATCTATTCAAATGGGTACTAATGCACAATATAGTTTGGACATATTTGAAATGGGAAGTTATGATAGTGAACTTATGTGGGAATGCATCAATTGAAAGCTCCTATTATTCTAACAATTTTAGGTTGAAGTTAAGGAAAGAAAGTGCCCTTTGCAATGGTGGAGCAAGCACAAGACTATGTTCCTTATTATGGGTTTTGTTGCATGATAGATTTTGGGAATTGCAGGATTTCAAATCAAAATAAAACACATTTTTTCTCATGTTAATATTTTGAGTAATCTACATCAATGTAGGTTACAAACTAATGATTTTGAGAAGATACTTTGTTCACAAAATTGACCTAATGATCTTAGGTTGAGTTGTAAGGGTGGCCCTAAGAATATGGCAAATGTCATTGTGTTTGAAATAGATTTGGAAAAAGGGTTGGAAAAAAATTTGAAGGGGTTATTGAAGAAGAGTTTAATGTTTGATGTACATGATTGATAGGGGAGTTATTTTGGTTCCCAACCTCCATTCATTTCTACATTAAAATGAAAAACAAATAGGATAGTTTGATGTTACTACTTTTCAATTTGATGTTGCTGGTTTTCATTGATGTTATTGTTGTCCATTTTGTGTTGATACATTCATGTTTTAAAATTTTTATTGGCTTTACATTGAATGCTTTTAGTTTATGTATGTGATTCGGAAAGGGTTACATCACAAATTTATAGGCTTCATGGGTTTGTTCCAAATTTGTGCAAAATTTGTTATTTCATGAGTTCATGTAGTTTAAACACGAATGTCATGCATTATTTAAACATGGAAGTTGTGTGCACGATTTTCATGTGTAAACAACACAAATAGACATACGACATCCGTGTATAAACAATATGAACATGCATATGACATTTGTGTCTAAACAATGCACACGATATCGATGTTCAACAATACAAGTAAATGAATGATATCTATGACTATTCATATGAACCTATGAAAAGTTAATTTCATGCGACTATTATTCTCAAATTGTGACCCATGAAGTTTGCGATGTACTAATTACTGTCTATAGTATGCTTGGGTAACCTAAGGTCCATTTTAGTTTGCTGTGTGGGCCCATACAACCATGTGTTGGGCCCCAAACCAACGTTTCTTGGCCCTTTGACAGTTGATGATTATTTCTCATAGGCCTTCGGCCACCATGTCTTGGGCCCCAAGTAGCGTAAGGTCCTTTTATCATGGCCATTGGGCCATCCTTTCTTGGGTATAGCATCCTAGGGGCAACTGTTATCATGGGCCCAAAACTACATTGCGTCTATTTGTTGCTTTGTGTCATGGTTCTCAAACACAACTAGTGGCAAAATGGGAAAGGATTTAAAAAAAAAATCGGGTTGTGGATATAGGAGAAAAAGTTGAGGGGTGGATTTTTTTAAGTTTTAAGAAATTGAGGCTGTTACTTCCTTTTCTCCAAAGAGCCCAAAAAGCACATGTGATGGAATAAATTTTGTAAAACTACATTTTATAAGTATAGCAAAAATGCATAATGCCCAAGGGGTTTTGGAGAAAGTACCCACTTGAGGTGGAGGTTAGAGGCATTTACTTTCAGAACCTCATCACTCCCAAGGTGTTCTTTAGGGGGAAAAAAAAAACATTGCAACTTTGTTAAATATATATGTATTTAGGCCAATACACAAAAAATTTGAACACTTTTGACATGTTGTTTGGCCTCAAGTTATTAATAAAACAATGATTTTCCAAAGGGAAAGAATTTACTATTAAAGTTGTTTAGGTGAAGAAGTTGGAACCAAATCTTCACTATTTCATTATTTTTCATTGTTATTATAAAAAGGAGATAGAGGCAAAATAAAGATGGGAAAAAAATGGAAAGAGATGAAACGAAACATTAAAAAAATTAGGGGAGAAACCAAATAAAGCTTTCCAAGGACGAGATCTTTCAATCTTATTTCATTTTAGCATATAATTTCATTTTATTATGAGGTGTATACATGAGGCCTTGGACAACCAAGACAAGCAGCTTGGGGCCAAGATGGCTAGAACCCTGGCAGGACAACCAACTATTGGAAACCCATGACATGAAGCGGCTTTGGGGCAGAAGCAATGCGGTTTGGGTCCATGACAACAGTTGACCTTAGGATGCCTAGACCCAAGAAAGGGTGGCCCGAGGGCCATGATAAAGGGACCTTAGATTGTTTGGGGCCCAAGACATGGTTGCCCAGGGCCTATAAGAAATAATCATCAACTGTCAAAGGGCCAAGACACGGTGGTTTGGGGCCCAACACATGGTTGTATGGGCCCACATGGCAAGATGGAATGGACCCTAAGTTACTCAAGGGCCAAAACAAGATGTCCTGAGGTTTAGGAAATGCCGATGGCATAAGGCCTAGGATAAAATGATCCTAAGTTGCCTAGGATTGGGACATAGCAGCCTAGGACATGGTGCCTTGGGGCTCACACAAAATGATCCTCGGTTACTTGGGGTTTTGGACATGGTGGCTTGAGGCCCTTAGACTTAGGACATGCACAAAGACTCGAAGCCAAGAACATATTTTGGTGCCTACCCCAAGCCTAAGCCAAATTCATAATAAATCATGCTTTTATGGAAGACCTTTTTGGATGTAATATATGCTGATGCAGAAAATACTGATTAATTTTATACACTTGTTCCCAACATGTGTTCCCAATAACCCGAGGTAGCCATGGGCCCAAAACGAAATGGCCCAGGGCTCAGGACAGGACACTAAGAGAGTACAAAAAATGTCCAGGGACCCCCCCAAGCAAAGGAATCTTTTCTGATTTTCCTCCATGCCCAAGCAAAACTCTCATTTTTACCTTCCTCACAAGCATGGCCTTTTTGGAATTCCATAGCTGCTACCCCAACTAGTCGGAGCTGGGAGGCCAGAGTGGACCCAACAGCCACCATCACACTCCATTGGAAGCTCATTATGACTCAATGTGGATGAACAGTTGTAGATGAAACCCAACCGATTTGATGCCAGGTTTCAACTTATCATATACAAAAGAGGTTCTATAGTTTGCCTTGGGTGAATGAGCACCTACACTGGTGCCATGATAAAAACCCCAAAATTTATTTAAATTATTTCTAACTATTATAAAATTCTAATTCTTAGACTAAATCTGGGTCTCTGAGTCCAAATTTAACCTTTCTTGGGTTTGACAACTAAGAGGCCTTCACTTCAGAAGGTGAAGGTAAATAGTGTAGTAGGTGCTTGTTCACCCTGGCAACAACTAAGGTAGGTAGGCGAATGGGTGGCTCTTAGGTTAATCGATGGGTGTCGATGGTTAGGTGATATATGGAGGTTAGGGCTAGTGTGTTGTGAGTAGGTGGGTAGGTAATGACTAATGATGGCAGTTGAGGTTATCTAGGGAACTGGAACCCAATGGGAAAGTGTTTCATGTCCAAGTGCCCACCATCCATCCCCAGTCCATGGTGCACGGGTGGCCCGGTGCTATGGGGTTGGGGCCGGGGGGGGGAAGTTGGGATCTATAACCCAGCAGCTGGGCAAAACCCAAGACTTAACAAATTAATCAAATGGTGTCTTATTAGCTGGTTTGCATGCTACAGGCCCGCTGGTTACAAACATGAATAGATTTTTCAATTCCCAAGAACTTAGCTGTCTTGTCTTCGCAACTCGACCTTTTTTGTTTTGAAGTGTTAAATTTTCCATAATATGATGAAATGACAACCCGTGTTTTTCAAGTTTTTTAGTAAATTTGTGACAAATTGATGACCTGTGTTTTTAAATGAATCAAGGTAATGTGACAAATTGTTGACCAGTGTTTTCAAGTGTTAGTAAATTGTAATGTGACAAATTATTGACCAGTGTTTTTCAAGTGTTAGTAAATTGTAATGTGACAAATTATCCACCAGGGTTTTTCAAGTGTTAGTAAATTGTAATGTGACAAATTATCCACCAGGGTTTTTCAAGTGTTAGTAAATTGTAATGTGACAAAATTGTCGACCAGTGTTTTCAAGTGTTAGTAGTAATGTGACAAAAGTAACAGTGTCCACAAAAAGTCTTCATTAATGAATGGAGCCTAAGCCTGCAGCACTTCACCATAACCCTGTGAAACTCCTATGGAAACAAAGGGTATAATCAATGCACAAGAGTTGTGAGCTAATTGCTATTGTCAAGAGCTAAACTTAGTAACAAGTGGTGCCCGCTACTTTTGTAGGGCCTCATTATGAAGAGTAGGGCTGCTTCTGAGGTATATTGCAGTGTTGGGAAGGTTTCTCTTTGCCAAAGAAAGAGTACTAAGGGTTGTGTATTTTGAAACCCTTGACTTGGTGATTCTGAAGAAATCAAAGAACAGGCTCTGAGCCTTGGCTCGTGGTTCTCAAAAAATCAAAGAACAGGTTTTGACCCTTAATCAGGCTTCTTAAAAAATCAAAGAACCAGGTCAAAGAACTTACCCTAGAAAGCTGGTTCTTTGCTGGTTCTTTCATGGAAACTGGCAGTTCTTTGAAAGTTTCCAAAAACCCAGAACTGTAGGGTTTTTTATTTCTAAAATTTCTCGAAAAGCCAGAACAAGAGGTTTTTGCAATTTCTAGAATTAAAAAAAACTCAAACCAGAGGTTATTAACAAAACCAATGACCTAGACAACACTGATATATTGATACTCCCTAAGAGTCTCTGCCCTACACTACCCTCACTTCCCAAATGCATTTCCTTCTTGGAAACAAAAAAATGCATTTGGGAGCTTTCTATCAAAACTAAATTGGGGTGTTCTAAGCTTCACTCTCGATCATGATCACCTAATCAAGAACATAATCAGACTTTTAAATCATTCATTGATGATGTGGACAACATAATCAACTTTTGAACCCCTCCTAATAGAGATGCCAATGCAACTGCAGAGATCATCTAGAAATGAGTTAATAAGTAATAAGTCCACCAACTAGTGCTGAAGTCCTACTGTCGTGACTCATGACCACTGCACATTGTAGGGAGATCCAGTGATTTCTAGTTCTTATATTTACAGTAGTACCCTTTGAAGCACCACAGAAGATAGGCCAGGCGGGTGAAGAGCTCATCACTCACAGTCTTCTGTCACAGGGGTTCTCCAAAGTCTTTCCCAGTGGGATTTGAAAACAACCAAAAATAGTTAGACACAGGTGACAGGATCCATTATGATTGCTAGATTGCTAGTTGTTTTTTGTATATGGTCAACTGGAGTATTTTGTCACGTTGTGTTCACACAGGCAGGATTAGGTGTTTTGTTTGCTCTGTGCTAGTTTGGTCAGACAGTCAATTAGCAATCTCTGTCACATTGTGTCAGAAAGATGTGGGAGTGGTCCTTATGGGTAGCTAGATAGTGTTGTCCGCCATTTGTAATTTGTAGTTCCAGGGTAGGAAAGCAATACATGTATACCAAGTTTAGATGCATTCTTTCTGAATCAAAGCTGCATGTCGGTCTGATGTACTTGTCCAAATTATATACGGTTTGCTCAAGTTTGTCCAAAACTTTAGTTACTGCTTTAATTAGTTATTGATTGGAAAATAATACATGTATTTCTACAGCACCACCCAAGAAATAGGAAAGAGTAGCTCTTGCAATTTGTGAACCTACCTAAATAATAACCACATGTGTGCCTGCTTCATCTTTGGAAAAACACATCAATTTATTATGCCTTTGTAATTTCCTCAAGTCTGATGGGTCTATTCAGTATTTGAATCTAAAACCCATTACTGCATGTTTTTACTCGCATTTAAACTATTGTTGTATTGTAATTTTTACTAGATTCATCATTCTTCAGATGGTTCTCCTGCCTCCTTCACTTCCTCATGACCTACCTATACCATTCAGTCAATGGGTGGCCACTGAATTACATGAGACGCTAAAAAACCACCCCCAAACGAGCTATGTCTGGCCCTTTGTTCAGGCTTGTCTTTTTGTGCCCTGAGTGGTTCTACACAAGTTTGTCTTTTTCCACAGAATCGCATGAACCGCACATGGTTCTACAGGCAGAACAAAAAAAATGGATTTCTGTTTCCCCCCGGCATGTTCTACAATCTCACAACAAATTCAAACCCATAACCTTTCAAAAGAGAGGCCAGGAATTTTACTGATAACATAGTTTTGAGCACTGAAAGCAAAGTGTGCCCTACTTTATTTAACCTCTAACTAGGCTTGTGGTAGTCAAATCCCACAGCAAAACCACAAGGAAGACATTAAAAAAACCCTAACATGCACTGCCCAATGCAAAAAGTGGCTGACAGTGCTTGAAACCTAGTTTCTACTGCAAGGTATGTTTGTTTTGACCTTGTGGCATATGCTAAATAGAAAAAAAAGTTTCCCTCCTTTTGCTCGAAAGCATGTTGACGGTTGGTACTTTCTTTCTCGTGTTGAGTTCGAATTTGACTTGAGACAACAAAAGCATGCAGAACATATTTAAATGATGTTCTTTTGCAAAACATGAAGAACCACGCAACACAATCCAATGTAGAACCATGCAAGTGCAAAAAGACAAGCTCTAAAGTGTGCCAGACAGAACTCGTTAAGAGATATTTAATGTCTTGCAAATCACAAGGCTCCGCACACTTTTTCTAGTTTTCTGGCAATCTTCTAACACCCGGATATTTAGTCCCTTAGAGATATTTGTCTGATGGTGGAGGAAAGGGTTCTGTGTTCACCAAACCTAGCTAGCTAGGCCACTGAAAACCCAGGGCCAGATGTCATGGTTGTGCTTGAAATGAAAGGCATTAAATTGATGGCATAAACACTAAATTGGATTCTACACACACAAGACTAGTATGCAGTGCACACTGCACAGCACAGCTTGTAGGCCAGACCGAAAACGAACCTTGGCTGCTGCAGCTCATAATACTTCATCAGCTTACACCCTAAACACTAAACTCTGCATGTCAGGTTTGAATGAGAAAAGAGCTTTTGGTTCAATTCCAATTTCATAAAACACTAGAATTGAATCCTGTGCAAAATCACGGTTGATCTGCAGCACAATGAGCTATTTTAAGTCCCCTGCACCCCACCTCATCATCTACAGCGTATGCAAAGACCAAAAGAAAAACAAACCCCAAAAGAAACAAGAAGTTACAAAACAGTAGCTAGAAACAACGACAACAGGAAGATCAGCAGCAATAGGAACAGTGAATTTGCACCCAAAAAAATACAAGTAAATAATAAGACTAATAAAATAAGAACTAGTAGAGCCCACGTGGTGCAGAAGTTTTGATTACTTCAGAGTTGGATTACACTTGGTTTAGGAATGGATACAAAACTCTGGGTGCTGATGGGAGTGGGTCGCTGGGTGCTGGTCAGTCACAGCGGCGGCCTGTGATGAGACGGCCGCCATCGACTACTTACTTAGCCGTTTCACAACTTTTGATCTCATCAGTAGCGTAACTTGTGAAATCTACTTAGCATTAAAACCCCGTCAAACAAACTGCGGGGAGCACAAGCGGTCGGTCGGCCAGAACGGTAGAGATCTAGAGGCTTAGGCTAGAGCGTGCAGGAGCAAGAGATCGATCGGCCGGGCGGGTGGCCGGGGCATCCAGCACACACTTTGTAAAGACGAGGTGCACGAGGCGACTAGACGCCTGGGTGGAGTTTTGTGCATAAATGAATTTTGTGGAACTTGGGGCTTACTAGAAGAATTTAGTAGAGTACTAAATTGGGCAACCACGTTAGGATACATGCATGCATGCATGCGTTTCAAATCTCAACTTCCCTGCCTAGTGCTGTTCTTGTGAAGGAAGAAGTTATTAGCCATCTGGATTTCATTGGCTCTGCACCTTCAGGGTACAGACTAGAGACATGATGATGATGCTGCACCCAGAAACAAGGGGTGTGTCACACTGTGGCCTTGCCATTTACATTAAAAAGTATCTTAAGGCAAAAGAAAAATTATGGAAACTCAAATATTTCACCATGCCAAAATATAATCTTCTAAAAATCCTCTAAAAGAAACCAAAATCCCTCAAGATATTATAACTCTGTAACTAATCTCAAGTTTCAACACAAGCCAAATTATCATATTTCAAAAATTATCATATTAAAATAGATCTAGTACCTAGGAACGAAAATCCATTAAGCTACTATACTCTATAATGAATCTAAACAATATCCTTGCCTACCAAGGCAAGGCCCAACAAACGGGCCAAAGTTTGGTATCCCCACATTCCAGGGCCATGTGGAGTCCACTGTACAAACATTTCCAGCATAACTAGAGGATCCATTTGAGCTTCACCATACTACCCACCATCCTTTCTCAATTTAATGTGTTGAATATTTATTATCCGTATGGATGTCATTTAAATGGAAAGGGCAGAGCCATTATACAATAACAGGCTCGTTTGAATAACGGCCAGAACTTGCTCCTAAGAAAGAGGATTTTTGCACAACTATCCAAATTGGCCACGGTGAACCAGCACCCACCAGCGCACCATCCACTGGATGCCCCTTATTACTCAGTTGTGGATGAACCTCAACTGAGCTAATATTTGGTTTCACCTTGGTAACCAATTCTGTAGGAGATAGGTCTCATATATAGGTAGATAGGTAGGAAAATAGGGAACTATTACGTGATTAGATGGTTTATACAAAGTGAAGGCTATTTTTACTAGCTACCTACTAACAACCTGCTTGTGGGTTGTTAGCAGGTAGGTAGAAAAGAAGACAAGCAACTGAGCTGATCACCATGGTTAGCTGGGGAACTGAAACCCAATAAAAATCTGTTTTATGGCCACTTACCATTCATCCTTCCTGGTGTGCTAGTGGGTGCTGGTTCACAGTGGCCCTCCACATCAATGTTACACCAAATTGCATTGTTGGTGTAATTTGCAAAAGTCTTTGTTCCAGGGCTCACTTATGAGAATATGACTGCAATTTGCTTACAGCTAATTATAATTGGCTCTCTCCCTGTAATGAGGAGGAGAGGCGCTATAGAACAATGGGTAGTTTTTATTTGGTCTCACAAATTTGAGCAATGTTCACCAGATGTAAGGGTAGTTTTCATTTGGTCTGACAGTTTGAGAGGACTTTTCACCATATGTAAAGTTAATTTTCCTTCGGTCCCACATTTTAAGAAATGAATATCCTGATGTAGTTTTCCTTGGTTCCCACTTGGGCAAAATGTGGGACCAAATGAAAACTACCGTCATAAGTGCTTGTTGGGCCAGTGCAAGCTACACTTGACCAATATGGATGTCATAATCGCACATTTATAATGCCCGTATAATCCAACTGGGGTATACACACTTAAAAAATTGAAATGATCAATTTCAGGACAAAATTTGAAGTTATTAACTCAAGTATGTACAAGAGTGGCCTGTGCCATTGGCCCAAGTGTTATCACGTCCTCAACTGATTTTTCCTTTCAAAACCTGGTTTTTGGGAATTTATTTGAATTTTCAGCGGTAGAAATCACTTTTAAATCAATATCTCCCACATTCTGAATCCAAATCTTACCAAATACATTCCATTAAATCCTGCTCATCAAGATCTTTCAATAACATCAAAGGCACATTCCACCTCCTCCGAAATTTTCAACTACAATTTAATTTAATTTTCAGTGAAGAAATCATTCAATATTCAAGAACTTTTGCACTGCAAGTCCAAACAACATGCAACCAAGCCCATGCACCCCTCCTCCTCAAGAGCTTTCCAAAGAGACCAAGAATGTGATCTGAAGCATCCCAGTTCAGTGGATCTCATAAACTTGTACAAACAAAACAAACAAGTGGCTTTGCCACGAGAATGTATTACATTCAATGTTTTACTATGAACTCAAGTTATATTGGATGAAAGTTTGTTGGCTTTATGAAAGACCATGAATTTATTTTTTTCACATTTGTACTAACAAATAAAGTTTTCTAACCATTTTAGAATTCATTGTGGATATTTAGAAATTGAAACCATAATTCCATTGTCTTTTCTTTAACCATACAAATGAATATAAAGTTTGTAAACAATTATATTGTTTAAGAAAATCCAAGTTTGAAAAACTTGGATAATGTAGACAATTTTTAGCAATGTGCACGAGGTATTTTGATGTTTGAAACAAACATCAATATTGAATGTATATAATTTACATGGAAAGATTTTTATTTTTAATCCCATTTTCATTTGGAGGTTTGAGAATTTGGCAATTCTTATATTTGTTTTTGTCACATTTTGGGTTTAGGTTTTCTATGAAAGGTGTTTTGTTATGGTGTTTGATGGATGTACATGTGGATAAAAAAATTGTCCAAATTTTTTTTTTGTCTTGTTATTGATGTTTATGACTTTTTTTACACATGGTCCATGAAAAAAAATGTAAAATACAAATTCAAGCCATAAGGTGCCAACATTTTGGGAGTAATTAATTAGGTGGAAAATGTAACATTTACATGCATGTTTTCACAGACACTACATTTTAAATAAATGAAGACATTAATAATTTTTTGTTATACATTGGAAGTGCATCACAAATTTATAGGTTTCAAGGGTTTGTTCCAAATCCATGCAAAATATGTTATTTCATGGGTTCATATCATTTACACACGAATGTCATGCATTATTTAAACATGGAAGTCGTGTGCACAATTTTCATGTGTAAATATGAATATACACACAACATTTATGTTTAAACAATATGAACATGCATATGACATTCGTGTCTAAACAATGCACACGACATTGATGTTTAAACAATACAAGTAGATGAATGACATCCATGTTTATTCCATACAAACCTATTGAAAAAAAAAATCACCTAATTATTATTGCTAAATCTTGACCCATGAAGTTTGTGATGTGTGTTTTGTAATTTGAATGCAATATAAATTAGTTTGTAAAAATATGACCAATATGTTTTTGTTACACCAGATTTGCATTCATTTCCAAGGACATTTGCCTGTATAGGGTTTAATTAAAATCCAACTTTGTGGTGCTTTCACTAAATTATGATTTTAATTGGAATTTATCCATGAAATATAATAGTTCTTATTTATTTTTTGCTTGGTTATTGTCTTTTAGAATGTCAACATTAAAATCTCCCATAATGATGATTGGACAATGTTTGAAAGATTATTGAATTATAATTTGAAGTTGTTTAAGAATGTATAAATTGAACATGAATGAATTCTATACACACATACAATATGTATTTTTTTTGTGAATTAATATTAAAAGTTGTTACTATATTCTGAACCATCATTAATTATTGTATTGAAGGAATCTATGTTTCTTGAGCACAAATACAAGCATTACAAGTTTTTAAATGTGATGTAAAACAATTTATATTTATTGGATAAATTTCAAACTTATCCAAATGTTTAATTAATATATTAGGGAGGCTCCCATACAAATGTAGCACACAATTTCAACATTATCTTAATTTATGAGCCTTGCAAACATGTTTAAAATGGAATGGTTATGACATGGAGTGCCTCCTTAAAAAGAGAATGCATCCAATGGTAGTTTTTGCCAAATTGGACAAAATATCATTCCATAAACCCAAATGTATTACGAAGAATACAAGATAGGGACCCAAGTAAATGAATCTTAAATCATAATCCTTCCAACTTCAAAATAATTACACCAAAATCATTAATGTTCAATTAAAGGTGGACTTTACAAATGAGGTAAATCATGTGTCACAATTTGCAATTAATGTTTATGGATTTAACAATTAGAATGAAATTTTGAGAATGTATTCAAAACTTTGAAGCATATCATTTTGAAAGCTTTTAACATTTAAAATCAAAATATCAAATAAGAAAAGTATCCAATTTGTGAAAATATTTCATCAAAATTTTAATATTTTGTAACATCCATTTTTATACCTAGATTGGTATTTTTGAAAAGGTCAATATTTTAAAAAGGTGTTAAAAATGTTTAAAGTGAAGTGGCTTGGACTTGGACATGGAAACATATGTTAATTTTAACATCATTCAAACAAATTTATCTTAAGTCACTTATTATAATTCTTGTTGGTTTAACATTTTTAATGTTACCTTACTTGCCATTTTGTTAACACAAAAGTTCATAGTATTTTGTGAACTATCATATGGCACTATCAATTAAGGAATTTCATTCAATGTTGTCAAACAATTAAAAATTGCCTAAATGGTTATGAATATTGGAGGGGCATCAAAAAGATTTCAATGTGAGAAAGGTGCATCCTTCGCAAACACAATTTAATTAATTTTCCTTCCTTTTATAGTTCTTGTCAATTTTAACATTTCTAATTATTCCTTAAGCCATTATGTCACGACTCACCTTACAAATGTTAATTTTGCAAACTATCATGTGGCATCATCAATTAGGTCATTTACATTTAATGGTTGTTCAATGGTTTAAAGCACATTACAAGGGGGCCAAAATTGTTGTCACATTGTATTGTTTTTTATGGTCCCATGTTTGAATTTCAACTATATCATTATTATGAAGAATTTTCACAATGTTTTTGCATATCATGGTAGGATAAAACCCAAAAAAATCAAATCCCAAATAAAACAAGTTTTTAAATTTAATATGATGTGATGTTATATTTCTGCCCAAAAAAATGTGTTATAACATATCAAAAAAATGCAAATATATTCAAAAAATGATTGAAATGATTTTTAGTCTTTATTGAATTTGTATTATCTATTAAACATTGTGATTCCATATGATTGGAATAATTTTGTGAACCATGTGAAGAATTTGACAATTATCATATAACAAACAGGTGTTTTTGGGGGCAATGACCATAAGTATGTGGTAAATTAACATTTTGATAAACTATCACTTTCAAATGGAAAATAACAAAATATGTGAGGTGGGTCATTTTTTAAATTTTCACTTCAAACATTTTTTGGCTAAGTAATTCCAACCCAAACTTAATGCAATCCAAAAATAAAAACATGTTCTATTATATTACATATGTCATAAATATACCCATTATTCCTTGAATTTAATCTTTTAATTTTTTAAAAAAAATTCAAATAATATTAGATATCATTAACATTGTGAAAATCAAAATATCAAGCCCAAACACCAAAAGTGAAACCAAAATTAAATGTAACACATTCCGTAGAAATATATATTACGTACATGTTGTGAAAGTGCCCAAAGTGGCCCCCTCATAATGTGCTTTCACCCTTATATTAAACAACGAACAATAATGTTACTAAATGACACACACTTAATACAAAGGGAGAATCAAAACCCTACTCCTCTAATCACATGCATTAACAAATGAATAAATAATATTAATCATAAAACACATACATGATTAGAAAGGAGCAAGAGACTCAACTTCACAAAGATGAATCTCCTTGCTCCTCCAAGAAGTTAATAACCTAAACCCAAAAAATCAAAACCCATTCACATTAAAGTTACTACCTAAAATTTATTAATCTTCTATTAAGTTAAATTAGGTTAACTAACCAAGAAATATCTAGATAGTATTGACAATTGTGCTTGAGAAAAAAAATGGGACATCTTGATTAGGTATCAAACTAGAACATGCATGTTGGCATTTAAACTTTTTTTTGGGATTATTATTGCATACCTTGGGATTTGTTCAAAACATATCTTTTTTAAAACTATAACTCAAGTAAAATAAATAGTTGAACTTGTTTACATATATTTTACTCCATGTTGTAGTTTTAATATAATTAAGTGAAAGTAATTGGTGATTCCAAAACTCTTTACAACTTTTGACAATTGCATTTTTTACACATTCACAACTTTTATGTATTTTTGTGTTGGGTGAACAAAAATCACAAATTTAAAATGTGAAACCCAAAGTTAAAGAATTAAGTTAAATAAAGACTATAATGTGGGAATAAAATAGTACCTTCAAATTTTATTGTCTACAAATGTTCAACAATCAACCACAATTATTTTGTAACATTCCACATAATGTAGACATATTGCATTTGTTTGGAATTTCAAATGGTAGAATTGCTAGCTTTGGTGAATTTTTGTTAATTGAAATGTCAAAAAGTTTCATTGAAAATGGAATATGGATTTTGAAATGGGTGATTTAAAATGGTTTTTTCACCAATTGGACAATGTATAAGTTCAAAATATCTTCCATTGGTCATACAATTGTTTCCATTATTGAACTTGACTCATAAAACATGTTTTTAGGCTTGGGAGGTGATGACATGGATAATGTATATGTTGACTTATCGAGACAATTGTGACCAATATTAATGTTCTAAAAATACATCATTATATAAAACAACATTCATCACCCCATTTCCAACATAAACTATGTAATGATGTATCATCCAACTTTCTTGAATTTAGGGAGTTAGAATTCAAGGGATCTTTCTAGGATTCAAACATATTTATTCAACTTCAATCATTCATGAATGACTAATAATGGTATTTCTTGGGAAGGAAGTTCCAAATTTATGAATTTCACAACCTTTGTTTCATTTTTCTATAAGATCTTAATCTTAATAATTATGTGAATTTTTTTAATAAAGATACACAAACCTTTTCCATGTGTAACATAATGCAAAGTTTTGTTAGTAATTTTCTAGATGTAGGTGATGTTTTATAACTACATTCATGAACTACCGAATGAATGTTACTTAGAATTGTGGCATTTAACATATTACTATTTTACAAATGTTTTAAAAATGACTATGATATATTAAATGTTTTATAGTATTGTCATTCCTATTAAATTGAAGTGTGATTTTCATGTTGCATGAAGTTAATAGTTTTATTTCGTTGGATTATCAATGATAATACTTTGAGAACATAACATCATACATAATAAGTTATAATGAATGATTATTATTCAAAACATGAAGTGCTTTTTGTTTTCATGAATGACAAACATGAAGGTTCAAGCACTTTATTTTTGGTAGTTTAAATAGTTTATATATATATATAGATATATATTAACCCATCATTCAAATAAGCAAAACAAATGAAATTATAATTTGATAAAAATTACTCTTTATTTTACAAACTTCATGGGCCACAATTTGGCAATAATAATTGTGCGAAATTTATTTCTCATAGGTTCGTATAGAATAGACACAAATGTTGTATGTCTATTCATGTTATTTACACACAAAAGTCGTGCACATGACTTTAAATAATGTGCACCATTCGTGTTTAAACAATATGAACATATAAAGTAATAAATTTTGCACAAATTTGGAATGAACCCATGAAGCTTGTAAATTTGTGATACATGTCAAACATGCATGTGTCATATGATTTTATTCCTTTTCATATATTAATATTTTTTATACTTTATGAGGGGATTTCCTTTAAAGTTACTACAATGTGTATTAGAGGTATTATTGAAATGTTGGATGTAATGGGTTTCCATCCTATCAACTTTGTATTTATTTACATTTGAATACAAAATATCCAATGTGAACATTACATGTACTAATTTGCTTATATCAATGGATCATGATTGAGTTTTTTTGGACTACCCATATGTTGTTTGAATTGTTTGAGCAAATCTATGCTCTAACATATATATTTATTATTCTCACATAGATGATGTTATAAACAAAATATACATGATTTATACCTTGTTCAAAGACTTACATTTCTACATTGTGTGTTTTCTAACCACATTACTTGTAATTAGATTTTTCTCAACATTATTGTTTCCAAGTGCGTGATCATGACCAAGTTTGCTATATCTTTGTATTGGTAGGTTTCTTTGGACTAATAGGGTTGCCCTCGTCATGAATTGTTGGAACTGAAACATTAATGGTTTTTTTAGCATTTCAAAGGTCATTTTTCTTCAACAACTTTAGTATTTTCATTGTTGTTCACATTGCTTCAACCACCTTTATTACAATTTGTCAATTGACATTTGACTTTTGTTTTTTGAAGGATAGAAATGAAAATGAATAATTTGTTGTTAGTGTGTTGATACGAGTTTTTGTCCTTTGAGTAGTGATGGAATTCTCATGTTCAATGAAGATTCTCAATGAAAAATTGTGTCTGTTGCAACTTGTCCAATGCAACTAAAAAATGTCCCATGTAATTAAGAATTAATTGCATTAGACATTTTAAAATTGCATTAGACACACCATTGTCCAAATGTGGGAAGAGTTCACCATTCTCAACCCTATAATATATTTTGTGATTGACATTAGGGCTACATCAAAATGGCAAAAGATTTCAAGTGTCCCTAAAGGAAATCTTGAATAATTTAATTTTGCCAAATTATGAATCTTGCAATTTTGTGAGTTCATAGCTCTCACATTCAATCTACAATTAGGGAGTTCTCAATTACAAACTTGTTTACCGTATAAATTTCTAATGCCATATTGCATGCTTTCAATTTGAGATGTTTTGACCCCTATTTCTTGAATTGTAGTGGTCTACACTCAAGCTGTAAATTTGACTTTTGACCTTTCTTTTGTCTATACATCAATGATGTCCAAATGGATAATGTTTTAGTCCCAACAAGTGTGTTTGAATCCCAAAATATTCTCCCAACCCCTTCCTTCTTCCATGATTTAAAATTGAAAGTTGAGATCTCTCAACATAATCATGTGAATGTAATTTATATTAGATAAGGCTACATAATGAAAGTAACACTAAATTTGTGAAAATGCAACATTATTTTTTCAAATTCTTGGAAACAACCAATAAACAAAGATGTTCCAAACTTTGTTAAGAAAGTTCACACTTTAGTTCCCTATGTTGACACAAAGCAAAGGGGTAGCATCACAAGCAAAAAAATAAAATGGAGTGCAACCCAAGGCCAATAAATGTTTTTCAATTGTGGGTATTGAAAAAGTTCATAAATAGCTAGGTGGACAAAAATACAATTCCTTTAAACTCACAACAATTATTTGTTAGCCATGTCCAAGTATTTTACATGAATTTTTGATTTTCTGCACAAATTTGCCTATATACAAAACATTCTAGTTTATTTTTTCTATCAAATTTGATGAATGAATGATATTTATATAGGTCATTCAAATATTCTAATGGACATATTGAGAGATAATCATGACCAAGTTGACACCAATTATAACAAATGTGATGTATACACCCTAATTCTTGAAAAATACATTCAACTTACAAAGGCACACTTCGTTCATATCATATCAAGTGGATGTATTTTGATTTTATCAAAAGAGATAATAGGAAGTCATAGATGTGTCTCTCATGCCAAATGATGGAAAATATTTTGCAAGATAGGGATGTCCATGTCAAAAGAAATCACTATGAGAAATTGTCTTCAAGTTGCATCAATTATTGTTTTTTTTCTTGGTAAATTGATTTCATTTTCAACTTGTGCTTGTGAATTCATCTTCCTCCTATCTTGGAACTCCCATCTCCCTTGGAAATAAAAATTTGAAAGAAAAAATACAAGGAAAAAAATCCTTTAAATGAATTTGGTCTTTAAGATCAAGTTTGCAAAAATCAAAATGCACAAATAAAAAAAAAGGAAAAAAATATTTGATAAAAACAGAATAAACATTATATATTATCTTGACTTTGAATATGAAAATTTGAAAATATTGAAATATTCACTGAAAATGTACAAATGAATACAAGAAAATAAATAAATATGCATATATATATATA
>Ga0116229_10003863_pt1 | contig 24635 bp, 19 predicted proteins | sample S1TSphgellanicum_3_FD_87313 | JGI IMG/M metagenome (GOLD analysis project Ga0116229, IMG submission 87313) | Host-associated microbial communities from peat moss isolated from Minnesota, USA - S1T2_Fc - Sphagnum magellanicum MG | ecosystem: Host-associated > Plants > Peat moss > Unclassified...
AAAACTGGTGAGTACTACATGAACAAATATTTGGTTCATATTAAGAATAAACAATTGCATCCAAGTTGATCACATTTGGAGTTAATGGAATGAGTGTCCTTCAGGGTGTTAGAATAAATGTGATAATCCAATGTCAAGACTAAATTGCACCGTTCATGATTAGTATGCATTGCATAGTCATTGCACAAATTTGGTTGTGCAAACACTTTTTAAAATGGGCATTATGGGGAAAATTGAAAATGTTCTATAGGGCTTGTATTCTTATTTTTTTCATAGTCCAAAGAGGACTCAAAAGTTCATTGAACTAGTTGACATCATGGAAACAAGGGGGCGATAGATTCTCAAAAACATTAAAACACATTGGATTTCAATGTTGTTTCTAGCCAAGAGGGTTTTGTCAAAATATTGTGCCTTGGTCTTGAAGATGCATAAGGATGCCAACATTATCATGTAGGCTACCCATAATTTGGAACTTCTTTGCGACTTGGAAGTAATGTTGGGCTTTTCTTGCATCATGCCCATGTTTGAAGGGTTGAATGAATTAATCAAATTCTCCCAATCTCAAAAGTGTTTTGTATGTGACTTTGTTGCTGCCGTGAAAATATGCCAAACATTGTGTATTGCTGGTCCAATGACCCCCAAAATGCCTACCTAAGTATGTGTTCCATGATTATCAAAATTTGTTCAATGAGACTTTTAATGTGGTGGTGCATGAATGGGCATTTGACCTAAATATGAAATTGGAAAATCTTAATTTTTGGATTACTGGTAAATTTTTTGTCATGATGCATTTTCATTGCCCTAAAACAACATTATTTGTGCCTATGATTCATGCTCTCTTCCAATATACCATGAACAATGTGCAAATGTAATGTTCCCAAGCTACAACAAAAGTTAGTGATGAGCTTGAGAAACAATTTCTTGCATAGGATGTGATGGATGCTTTAGGTGTGGTTTATTCGTAGTATTGGCCCAAAAGCACATGCAAATCTAGCTTCCCTATTCACATGGATGTTTTGAAAAAAATTTACTGTTAGCCTAAAAAACTTGGATCCTCCCATACATGGACTCTAGTAGTTCTTGATGCAAATATTCTGGACTTGCAAGCCTCCTTCAAAATCACCTTGATGTTAAACGCTCAATTTGGACCAGCCCATGGATTTTAATCCAATTTCTAGATTATGGAAAAAATTTACCTCCAATGCACTATTATGTGCATGCCTCTTTTAGTTCATTAAGGTGGTAGAATTAATTGTGGTCCAAATCATGGGGTTTGTTGAGGATGAAAGAACTTTTTTGACCTTGATTTTCACGAAAACAAGATTGTGGAACAAACTTTGTGAGCATCTGGATCTAGTGGTTTGTATGTTTGTACAACCCTTCTACACTATTGATTCCTATCCTTACAATGATGCCATCACAACTTGGACCAATGAGAAAGCCATAAGGGGTCTTCTAGCTTGAATTGTGGATAGCATAGTGGCATCTTCCATTCTAGGTTCTAACTACAATAGTTCATTTAGCATGTTGTATTACTTAATGCCATGCATCAAACTAGGAGTTCTAGGTTTTTGAAATAGATGATTGCTTTACATTCATGATTGCACTCCATGAGACATTCTAGAATCCATGCCCGTATGAAGTCATAGACCTTGGTGATGCACATTGTAGATGTTGGATGCTAATATGCCATTGGTTGGCTCATTTTCTAGCATGTTTTGCTGCTGCAACAAGGATTTTACTATTAAATTTTATCTTTTCTTTAAAGCCCTTGCATGTTGCATTCTTACTTGTATGGAGTCTAGATTGTTAGATTTTGGATCATGGATTTTTTTTGTTTAGGATTAACTTCTTATGAATCATGGACCATGTGTGTAGAACTTATGTGGTTGGATAGTGGAGAAATCAAGTTGAGGTTGAATCTTGCAACAAATAACCCCTTGTTTCCATGATGCTGACTAGCTTGGCCTCATGGTAACTTTCTCCCCTCCCATTTGAAGTTTTTCTTTAAGCATTGGAGTTTGCGACTAGGTGCAGTGTCCTTTGTGACAAGGGTTTGACTCCCTCACATGAACATTGAGGGCTCTATTAGTTGGAAGCTAATCACCAAATTTTGATAGTCCAATTTCATCACAATCACCAAAAGGCTTCTTAAATATTTCTACCGACGCCTAAATGCAGACTTTATTAAAATTGCATTCGCCAATATTACCCCACACTAAAAACCTTGTTGTAGCAAAAGTGGCGACCCCAATATAAGGAGAAAATCGCCACCTTGCTATTTCTTTTTTCTCTGTGTAACCAATTTTAAGATAACTAAGCATGTGCTTGTAGCCACTTAGGCTACTAGCTCAAGGACAGAATAGCCACATATGCTTCTTGTAGGAATCCTTAAAAAATACACTGGCTAAGAGAGAACTTAATATACATGCAAGTAAGAGAATTTATATCATTCAGCATTTTCTGACAATATGTACTGTGGATCTGCATAGGAAGTTGGGCTTCCAAGCTAAATAGCTGCTTTTAGAGTAATGAATCCACCTTCTAATATTGTCAGATGCACTTCCCTTCATTGACCCAAGTTTGCAATCTTTTTGAATGCAAGGCCTCCCACTAATATGGGATGTACTATTCTAGGTCAGGGACAAGACCATAATCCATAGAATAAACATAGAAAAGGAGCCTGTTATGAAGTTTGAAATATACATCTCAAGAGGACTTACTTCTGTTTTTGTAAGGTTTCAATTTAGATATTGACGGAGTGGTTCCAATAATAGGAACAAGATATTGGTTCAAAGAACTTCACCTTTGTATAGAAGTTTTGTGGTACCCATGGAATCATTCCACTGAAGTATAGTGTTGAACTAAAATCAAAGAAACAATGTTGACTTAAATTTTATTAAGACTTCCTTTTCCTGATGATGTGAGTTTCAACTTTCATTTTATTTGGACACGCTATTGAAGAAGGTGATTTGTTGAAAATGCAAAATATAAAAGAATTTATGTCACATAACAAAATGGTGTGTACTATGGGTTTGCAGAGGAAGTTGGACTTCCAAGTTGAATAATCGATTTCAAACTAATGAATCCACTTTCTAATACATATATGATAATTGTAACAAGATATCAAGGCATAAAGTAAAAAAAAATTCTTGAGTTTGTTGAATTACAGTTAGGAGTTAAAATAAGACTACAATCAACATGGTAGTTTGTTCAAGGAGATCAAGGGGTTCAATCAATGAACTCTGTGGTGAATAGTCCCGTGTGTGAGTTCACATTTGATCCATTTTTTTATCTAAATATTTTCAAAGATTTCTTGTTACATTGATTTTGTTGGTAACTAATATTGGAATTTTTTCTTTTTTCATTTGTATTCTGAGCTCCAAATCTTTCATGGAAGGTGGATACTTTTATGAGCTATTTAAACAAAGGTTGTGTTGTTAGTGCAGCAAGCTCACATAGATGAAAAGAAGAAAAGGTGACCATGGTGGAAAAATTGCACCCAAAGAGACTCAAAAAATGAAGCATCATAACCACTACATAGTTGTTTGCTGGTTTTTTTATGAAAATTGCCAATTCTTTGGGGCTTTTTGATGAGGTCAGTTAAAATTTGTTGATGTAACATTAGGGCATCTAGGGGAATTGATGAGGAATATATGGAATGCATAGTCCTTTTAGTTACTTTTGACCCTCCCACCTGCCCCCCCTTGGCTTCAAACCTTATTAATGAATAAACCATATACTCCCCACATGTGATGTTTGTGCAAGGTTGTCACCCATCACATGTAGGTGTTATACATAATTTAATAGTTCTTTGTGTTGTGCATTTTTTTAAGATCTAATGGTTTTCATTTAGTTTTTTAATTTTTTGCCTTGGGGAGGAAACTAGAATGTGAATGCCATCCAGACGAAGACAACATGAACTATCACATGTGTAGCCCCGCATGTTGGAGAACAATTTCACAAAAGGTATGTGGTTTACTACTGATAGAATATCCTGCTATGCTTGTAGGTCTTTTGGAAGTAATATTTGAGTAGGTAGTGTTTGTTGAAAAACTATGTGTGCTTTCTTTCTTCCAATTTATGTGCTCTTTAAAAAGGGATACAATTAAACACGATTCTAAAGTCAATATGCGCCTGCACTGAAATTTTTTTATACCTTTGCAAGGTTTTAGGCACCGACGAAGGTCAAAGCAACTACCATTTAGGCTTGCTTATTAAATGGAAAGTTTAGCATGTAGTCTTTGGAATAATTCCAACAATTTGGAAGGATAACTCATGCTTTTCATTTTGTTGGATGAATGAAGCATTTTTTGAAGGCTAAGGTATTAGCTAAACCTGGGTTAAACCCTAAACCCATCCAAAGGAGTTAATCATTTCAATTAGATTATATCAGCCATAAGTTGTGTTTATTTTTTGATGTTTTAATTGTGTTTGCTATTCTTATTCTTTGGAAAATTGCACATGGTGATCATGTGCACACATACTTATGCCTCATGTCATGAAATTATAAACTTGCCCATTCTTTTACATAATGCAAATGGAAACAATTGATTATAGGCAAATTATTGTTGCATCAATTGAGAGTGATGTACATTTTGCCCCCTTATGTTTTCAGCTATGTTGCAAATTTGCATGTATGTTGACAACAATCCATGTTCTTTTTGGGCTTTTTGACCTCCAATCATGTCATAGCTTAGCAGTGTTTCTTGAATGTTAACCAACGTCCTGATAGAATCTTCTTGTCGATTTTGGTAATGTGACAAAATTTCAAGATCTCTTTTTTGTACAATGGTTTGCCCATATCTTAGGCTAATTGTCATATATTTCTAAATGTACTCTATAAAATCTAATAATTCTCACAACCCAATTACCTACAAGGATTTTACATAGATCAAATTTGGCACTCATGAAATTTTTTTTACTAATCTTTATGTTGTTGGGTTACTTATGGATTATAAAATGTTCCATTTCAATATCCATACTTCAAGTTCCTTCTTCCAACTTGTACCATTCCCAACTTCTTGATTCTCAGACCTTTTCTTCATGTAGGTCATTGAATTTGTTTGTGAATTGCTTCAAAATCATTGAATTAGTTTTGTCATGTTGTACTTTAGATTCAAATTTTAGCTTGTATAAATTGATCATTTCAACTAACAAATTAATTTTTTTTATAAAGTTCCATTTTTTATAACAATGACTTTATTTCCATGGATTTGTTATCAAATTTATGTGTTTCAATGTATCACTTTAATGTTTAAATGTATAATAATTGGTTTGGTTACATAGTGTATCACAATTGCACAATGTAATCACATTGCAATAGACAAGCCTTTTTTCCCGACTCCATTGGTGGGAAAAAACACTTAGTGACTACTAGGATTTTTTCTTCGAATCCACTGTTGGTTTCAAAAACCTAGTGACCACTAGGTGTTTCTCTCTGAATCCATTGGCAAGAAAAAATACTTGGAGGCCACTAGGAATTGCTCTTCAAGTCCACTAGCAACAAAAAATGTTTGGTGACTACCAAACATTTTTTGCTAACTTCATTAGGGCGAAAAAACATTTGGTAACCACAAGAGTTTTTTTTCAATACAATGGAAAAGGAAACATTCATGTTGGCCACTAGGCATTCTTCACCCAATTCAATTTTGAATTAAAAAATTGGTGGAAACTAGCAGAATTCCACCCAATCCCTTGGTGGAAAAAAATAGCTTGGTGGCCACCAAGATGTTTTTACCCAAACAATTCTAGAAAAAAATCTCCTTCATGTGTTTTCACAAATTCCATTATTTGAAAGATAACGAATGGTGGTTGCTAAGCATTTTTAATGAAATGTATTGCTAGAATTAAAAATCTAGTCATGAAGCTCAATTAAAGCTTGTGTTTGCTTAATTTCTTGTAGGATATGGCTAGTGGATTCAAGGTGACAATGTTGGAATCTAGGATTCGCACAAAGATGAAAAGGTCAAGATTGGAATTAGAATGTGCAAAAAGTGTTGGGCAAATATCATCTTTTTGTTGTATTTGTTGGATAAGGATATTTAGCCTTTTTAAAAAAATTCAAAATAAATATCAAAAATAAAATAAAATTCCAATTCAAATATTTAGGTTAGATGTCATATTTTTAGGTTTTTTTATTTGACCAAGATATCAATCTATTGGACATTTGTTATATTTATCATTTGAATATTGGTTCTTGATATCAACAACTTAGATTTCACATTTTTTTAAAGAAAAATACCAATAAGACTAAAATGAAAAGAAAGTAAATATCAAATTGAAAAATATCAAAAATGAACAATAAGATATTAAAAAATTGTTTACATGTCCACAATTTCATCTCTATCAAAAGACCCTTCAAATTCTTCCAATACTTCTTCTAACTTTACATCAACCTCCATAAGTTTGACCAAATTGGTGGGAAAAGAACTTACACCAAGGTTGTTTGACCAATTTTTGCTCACAAAGATGAATGTTTCTAAGTTATCTATTTGCAAATGACACCTCTAAAAGTTTGTAATGATTCCAACCAAAGAAAAGATCCTTTATATTTGAGATCTAACTATGCCTCAGATTTTTTTTTCATTAAGTTTGTTTCAATTTACACTTCATTTATGAATACTTCACATGGAACATTTTCCATTCCACTTTTTTTTTGGGCAAAAGTAATACAAAAGGTTTGAAAAAAAATCTTAAAGTCTAAAGTGTGCACGAAAACATTTACAGACCTTTTAAAAATCTTAGTAAAAAAATTTTAAAAATTAAAATTTCAACTTCATTATGTCAAAGAACTATCTTTACCTTTGTCTCACCAACATAATTGTGTGCATATAACTTGAGTCCATATGTTTTTAAATTTATCAATATTTGAAATTTAACTTAGGGTTGTCATATGCCATTGGCAATATGTCCACAACTAAATTGATTTTTCTCCAATGCACAAACAACCATCCTACCTTAGGAAATGTCTAGCTCCTATGTTATGTTAGACTACAAATTGTGTTTAAAGTTATGATTTTGCATATGTTTTTTTGGTAAAAAGTAATGAGTTGTGTAAGGTAATGCCATGGCATTCGGGCATTACACCTTGTGAACTAAAGGTAGAGCATTGAACTTGAGGTCCAAGGTGTAATTCCCTACTACCATGGCATTACTGGGCATAATCATTAAGGTAGGTCATTACCAAAATGTAATTTTCCACCATATTGATAGGAGAACCACCATACTAGCCTACCCAACTTAAGGGAGGCTCACAAAATATAATCCCCACCAACAAGGTCATTAATCATTATGTTTGTTCTCATGGATTTATCTTGCAAGTCCCAATGTCTTCTTTGAATAGGGGTGATGCAAGGATCAATAAAATTGGCAATGAAGTTGGCCTATAAGAAGACATACATGTAATTCAAGTGCTTAAAAAGTCCTTAAAACATCTCCAACATAATGCTTTATATTAGGCCCTATAGCCTCAAATTGCAAACCTAGATGTCAACCCTTGTTAGGCATTTTGTGATGGATGGGTTTATAGCATTTTGACCTAAAAAGAAAAGAACATAAAATTATATATGATGTGTAAATTACAAGGATATTTATATATGAAGAAGAGGTACCTTAAAAGGTATGCATGTATCTTAATAGTTATGATTTTTTGCTAATGAACGAACACGTTTCCATAGATTGTGTGATGTTAATTGACTAAGATATGTCATTACCCCCTTTAACTTCATAATTTAAAATTGTTTCAATGATTTGATGATACTAGCAAAATATGCCCTTGTCAACAAGTCATTGAAACTTGTGAGTCCATGAGCAACAACATATGTTTGATGTTTGGGCTTGGACATGAGTTTGATTAAAATATTAGCCTCAATGTGAATAGTAAGTGTAAATTCAAATTGAAAATTTTTACCATCAATTTTCCCATGAATGAAATGATATTTAATATCAATGTGTTTAAAATGGTCATAGAATCAAATGGTGTTTAGTTAACTTAGGCAATGCATGATTGATTCTCACAATAAAAAATGTTAGTCAATTGAATTAAATATGCAAAATGTGAAGGGTGAAAAACTCAGCAAGTTCACGTAATTTTACATTCTACAAAAAATAAAATAAAAATTAATTTTAATAAAATAGTTGTAAAAATAGCTTGAGAAACAACAGGAAAACAAAAGAAACCACACAAGAAATTTCAAATTTAAAAACAATTTTTTTTTATAGAAACAAAAAAAAAGAAGCTGAAATTAAAACAGAAAAAAACCAAAAAAAGAAAAACTAGGGAAAAAACCAGAACAAAACTAGTAGAGGCAAATTCTATCTATAATTGCTCTTTGCCTACTTGAAAACAATACAACTTATGCTTTCAATAGTATTTTTAGCACAAATAATTTATTGTTTCAACTCATTCAAATATATTTATAGGCTGTATTCACATAATTTTCATATTATAGTCATTGTTCCTTTATTTCCCAGATTTTGAATTATCTTAAATAAACAAAATATGTGATCAAAGTTCCATGATTCTTTTAGAAAACATAACAATTTAAAAATATGATCTCTATTTTCTCATCAATATTCTATTATCCTCTTTATTTGAAATTGAACATATCAAACATTTGTGGTGTAAAGTGTAAAAATTAGAAATGAAAAACATGGAAAAATTATGGTTCATAGTCCAACAAAACTCTAAACTTCATATTGTGTGTCTATTCTATTTCCAACAACTCTTTAAGTTTATTTCTATGTTCAAAAAAATAATCTCCCAACCTTCATCAAATTCTAAAATTACATCCTAAGTTCTTTCCTTCCAAAAGTAATTTGAAAATCAAACTAATCACATGCCTTAATCATAACCAACTAATCAAATGCCTCAATCTTGCTTTGTTGAATCTTTGCCATTCACCTAGTAATAGAAACAAAATAAAATCATATAAAAAAATTTTAAAAATGAAAAGGAAAAATAAACTAAAAAATGAAACAAACATAAACCAAAAAAAGTAAAAGTTGTAAGAAAAGAATGAAAACAAATGAAACAAACAAAGGGAAATACACCAAAAACACAATTAAAAAAAACACAATATAAAAAAAAGAAACAAAATAGGAAGCAAACAAAAAAAAAACAAAAAAACTTACAATAATGAAAAAAAACATACCTAAAGAAAAATCTGGGTTGTCTTCTTTCTTCAAACTTTAAACCCACATCCAAACAAACAAAAATACAAAAATAAATAAAGAGACACTTTACTTCAAAAAAATAGGAAAAAAAAATGACTTACTTCAAATGCTATAACAACTTGCAAGAGGGCAAAGAAAGGGTGAGTAAAGTATGAGAGTAGAGCAAGGAAAAGGGATAGAAAGAAGAAGGAAGGAAAAAAAAAAAGAGAAAGACAAAAAAATAAAAATTAGAGTGAAAGAGGATTAAAAAGGCCAATTGTGGCCTTTTTATCCTCTCCCAACAAAGGTGTTAGGTTGTGGCAGCCACAATTTGCAACTTTTCCTCACCTAATCACTTACTAACGTAACAACCTAACTTAATTGTTAACCTAATTTAGTTACTAACTTGATATCCTAATCCAGGGTTAGAACTTAATATTCAGCCTAGATATCAACCTAAATATCAAGATCCTTATATTTAGCATAGTCCTCAGATATATAAAAGTAGGCTATCACATAAGTGATATCTAGGGCAGATATCCGAATATTCCAGATATCCGCCCAACACTGGTCTACAGTCTACCACTACATGCCTACACATATGAATTCCTTTTCCCCATTGTTAGGCAGCTGAAGGCTTACCTGGGTTTTTTTTTAAAAATTCGTCATATGCATTATGTGAAGGCTTACAATTTACACCCTAATGATAGTATTATAACCTACAATGTAACATGGTGGAGTGGTGTTGTGTGAAGTTGGGGATTTGGTTTTTGAAGTGTATGGTACAAGCATCTAGGTTGGAATACGAACGTAAATTTTTGCTTCTAGATTAATACACCTTCATTTCCTACAACACAATTGTGCTATTGTGCCTTCTACTTAGATTGATATGGCATTTGTGATTCATTGAGGATCCTATTGTCTTTAGAATATTATGGGGTAGATGCACTCTTTAATGGCTCATTATGTGACAAATAAAAACATCACCCAAAGTCCATTTCATTTGTATTTTTTTTGAGCTTTGAAATGACCAAATAGTTAAACAACATTAATCCATTTGATACAAATAATTATTTTGTTTATTTCTTGGGCCGAAGTAGAGAAACTTGTTTTATACATGTATGAAAAAACACCCAACATTAAATGAATGATTTTTATAGTGATATGAACTTATGCACTAACAAATTTTTTTAACACTGATAAAAAATAAATAAAATCCATTAAGAATAACCTTCAACTGAGATGTTAGAAATTCCTTAAAACTTAATTTTATTGATATATTTGCCATTTAAATTGGGGTCTCTAACAATCGTAATATCAATTTGTTGGATCATTTTGAAGTTCATAGAAAAAACCTATTGTTAAGGGGCACAATCTATTCAATTCACTTTATAAATTCATAGATCTCTTAATTTTACAAGTAGTGGATAATAAATACATACATCATTATGCACATTCAAGTTAGTAATCTCAAAATAAGTCTATTGAAATTTCTTAGAATTTGAAATACAAATTGACCCTTGAATTCACACTTATATCACAGAAATTGATACTTTGGTTCAAAAAGTGAATCACTATATCTTGCATTGAACCTATGACATAACCTACTCTATGACATGAAAAAAAACATGGCATGCAGGGGGCATAACTTTATCCAAATATTTGGACAACATTGATTTTTCAAGCAAGTATCTTGCATATGTTATAAAGTCCTTCATCTTTAAGCAATAGTGTGTGCAAATCATTCATTCTAATATAATTAATTAATAGCTGGTGCTTGATATTGAATTAATGGGAAGTATTTGGGAATTATTTTTATCCATGAACACATATGGTTATCCATTGCTAACATATGTTCATTCCAAAATGAATATATTCATCCACAGCAACTAATGAATTTCATCTACTCATTGCTCATCGAAAAGAGCTTTTTCATGAGTGCCAAGGGCCCATGGCTCAAGGGTCACAGCTCATGTAATAGACTTTCCCCACAAAATGTCCATTATGACCGAATTTTTTCCATTCTCACTAGTCACAAAAGACCATATTTTTAGTAGTGAATGTTGCTTCAGTGCTCTCAATCATCAACATTCAAAATCCACTCGTGGTGTTCATCAGGGTATTTAAAGCCCAAACAGAAAGGACGATGGCTAGGGCTGTGCAACTGCTCCTCACCCTGAAGTACTTTCCGGGCACGGCGAGCATAATCCAATGCTCCACTTTCATCCTGCATCAGACGCTTGAGATAACTGACTTGGATCAGACAGTCGTAATCCTCTTGAACATCCAATAAGCGTCCAAATTCTTCCAAAGCTTCTTTCCACTTGCCCATGAGTCTGAAAATCACCGCTTTCTCTTGCCTAAGGTAAAGGTCAATCAATTCCCTGGAAGCTTGCATGAGTGGTTTGAATGCATTTTGATTGACTTCAATCATTTTGTTAGCATAGTCCAAAGCAACTGGATGACAACCTTCCATTGCTTGTGTGTACATAACATGCCTCCTTCAAACAAACAACCACCAACCAACTAAAATTAATAGACTCATTCATTGTATGGCATACAAAACATGTAATAGCACTGTGATATTGTTGTGTGCACAAAATATATTTATGCCACTTTCAACTTTAATGTGACTAGTTAGAAAGGAACATGAATAAAGAAGAGGGGAAGTCATTAGTTTCATACCGGAATTCAAACATGAAATTTTCGAAATCAACAACCCCCCTGTGAATAAAGTCTGTGTCCTGGCGCTTCTCCAACTCAAGCTCAACCATGTTTAATTGCTCAATGGACAATACTTTGTAAAACTCTTCAATCAATGCAGTGACCTCCTTGGAGACAAGAGGATGATTAGTGAGTGTGGGCAATTCTTCAATAGCGAAGATGGCCTTAATAACAACTTCCTCTTCAACCGCAAATGCATTGCAAAATGCTAATTCTAAAAAAGTGTTGATGGACTTGAACAAAAGATCTACTGTCATGTTTTTCCCTGCCATACGATTGAATATCCTCTTCAATGACTCAGATTGCTGTTTTGCATCAAGAGACTTTCTCGCATTCTCTGTCCAAAGCTCTCTGTGTGGCCCCCAATCAAAGGATGATAGTTCTGGCCACGCACTCTCATCAACAATCAAAAGCCTCTGACGGAACTCATCAGGCAATGCTTGGATGCCCAAACAAAATGCCCCATAGCCAGGCTTATCTAACTCACCCTCAAGCCTTTTGGCTCGTAGAGCGTATTGAAATGCTCCCCTTTTATCATTCATTAAATACTTGAGATAACAAACCTGGATCAAATCCCCATATCTAGGCTTGAACATTTCCAAGTAACCATCAAATTCCTGCAAAGCTTCTTCATACTTGCCCATAAGTCTCAAAATTATCGCTATCTCTGCTGAGCATGAAGACATATATTCACTATTTGCAGACATGGCTTTCAGTATCTTATTGGCATAGTCCAAAGCCATTTGATGATTGCCCTTCATGGCTTGCATGTGCATTATATGTCTCCTTCATCCAAGAACCACCAAACAAAATATTAGACTAGAGAATTATCATTAAAGTACAATAACTTTCAATGATTAAATTCTACATAACTTCCTACAAATTAGCCCTTTTAGCTTTGTTAAATATTCTTACACTAAAGTACTTCATAACCTTAAACCAACATCACTTAGGAAAGCTTCCACTTTCAGGACCTTTGTTAAACTTACTTTTACACCAAAGTACTCATAATCCTAAATCAATCTTAAATCTCAAATATTCATTTCAAGTATGTCAAGGTGTGTATATATCTGCACATAATGACTCCCACATTTATCTATTAGTTTGAATGCAAGTACCTTCCTTGCTTTCAACTAACAAGTAACTAGGGATTGAGAAAAAGATAAAGAAATAAGACAATAGGAAGATGTTACACTCATACCAGATTAAAATTTTCCTGGAGGATGATCCACAACCACTGTAACGATTCTCTAATGCAACTTCAATCCTTCTGAATTGTTCAAAGGGCAATAACACATAAAACTCTTCAGCTAAAGCAATGATATCTTTCGATACTTGAAGACGACATGCAGTTTCAAGCAGATTTTCTGTGGCGACAATGGCGTCGATGATAACATTGTCATCCAGCATACATGATGCCTTCGACACTGCTCCCAAGAAAGTGTTCACTGCCTTCAACTCCTTTAAGAGCCAAATCCTCATATCGTTGGATATAATATACTTGAATGCACCTCTCAATGATTCAACTCGTTGTTTACAAGGAAGGGCCCTTCTTGCCATCTCTGTCAAGAGCTCTGTGCGCAGCTGAATTGTGGGCAAGCCCCACACTAGAAATGGACCCCATTCAAAAATGTTATTTGCATTCTCACATTTGGGATCAGAGAGATGTACCATTGCGGATTGAAGGGCCGTAGCCACATCCTCCCCATGTTGCAGATTCTCATAGAATGCCTTCATCAATTTTGGAGATGCACTGTCTTTAACTTTCCATTGTGACACTACTGAGACTGGAACCCCTGCTATCATCAACGCACGGGGCAGGTTGACCTCACCATCATTATACCCCTACAAAAAAATGCAATGCTAATAGTTGTGAGATCATGGTAAAGCTTTCATCATCATGAATTATCAGTACTTTTTTTTTCAAAAAACACATATTATCATGGCTGGCTTCCCCCTACAGTTTGAAGGAGGTAGGTTGGCTACTAGACACCAACTAAATGTAGCTCAGAGCATCAGATATCTGGAGATACCCTGTGATCAACCCTTGGGATACCACTGTGATACCTTGTATTACCATTGTGATACCTACATGGTATCTGCAGCCCTCACCATTCAATTGGTGGTGACATACTCCCAACATAAGAATTGATTTTCAGGCTTATGATATCAAATGAAAGTTTCTCCATTGATTTCCCTTTGTATGTGTAGCAGCCTCAATTTTTTTGGTAGAAATATTGTGAAATCATTAGCCAGAAATAAAATCACTGTGCATAATACTACAATATATTTGTACAACACCGCAAGCTACTCTAGATCCAAATTCATTGGCACCACATGTTGTATCAAAATCAGGACTTTTCTAACAGCTGACAGAATTCACCTGGCCTCTTGATGTATTGCACGCACTGAGAACCACAAGGGGTGTCCGCCATTGGAAGCCACCACTAACGATATCCTCTGAGGGAAGCATGTCATCCGCAGCACAGGAAATGTAATCCTTCGCCCTTGTAACGGCACCCACTTCACCAAACACACTAGTTCCATGTCCTGAACCTTTGCTAGAAGATTCTGCTTCAAAATTGAGTGCCTTCTCCGGCACTGAAATAGAAGATTGAACAGTTTCCGTCAGCTTGGTACTGCTGCTGATATCTGTAAACAAAAGAAGACTTGAAATAAACTCATATGCCAAAAACAATATTGCATAATTTGGCTATGTATTTGAAGATGCAGGCCATGGAAGTCTACTCAAACCTCACCAGTGTTGGACCCATGCTGCTGAGGCTTGGCAAATTGCAGGGAGCCAGTCTTATATTGACTTTCAATTTCTTCATCACCATAAACGACCACTCCAGCTTTTTTTTCCCTCCAGTGACCATGCACTCCTAGATGTATGAATGCAAAGGTGTGGCACTCCTTAGACTGACAAGGCTCTTTCACCAGCTCCAAAAACTTGGCACGTGTGGCCTCATTTTGCTCCAGTGTCTTTACTCTGCCTAGGAAACACGACTGCAGATGCTTCACTTCTTCCCCTGTCCCAGGAAGAGGATCCTCCTCGTAGGCAGGGTTACCCACTGCCAAGATGCACCCTTCTGGTTTCAATGGGCAATTCTCAAGGTCACTTAGCCGCTGTTTACAGTGTTGCAGAACTCGCAGTGAGGGAGCAACTGTGGTTGGATGCAGTTGGAATAGATATTTCTGAGTCTCTTTATCTCGGAGTAGAGAAAATGGCACCCTGTATAGCATCTGCAAGCATATCATAACCAGTATTTAGTGCAGCCTCCCCTTGCAATGCATCATTTTGACTTGATTCAAACATTTTGAGGTTTGGTCGCACTGATATAAGGAGGAACCAGAACGGAGCCAGTTCCAAAGCAATGGCACCAACCTCAAGACAATATAGTTTTGGAAACATTACAAATCCAAGTGGTATTCCAACTACAATCAGTCTCAGGAGCAAGCCCAAAATCTGCATGACAGACAGGGATGCGCAAGATAGTGGTGCAAGTGAAGAGGGTTTCATTGCCAAAGAGGATGAATAATGGCTTTTTTATTTATGAAATTCTCTTGCATGGATGAAATTGTGACACTTAAGGGTGACACAGATGAATTCATGACAACATTCAATTGATGGAATAGATGTGAAAACTACTAACATGATGAGTATTCATTGCCTTATTGAAGTAAGATGAAAGGAACATTACTATTACCAACCTTGTCAGGTACAAAGACGATGGTGGCTTTGGGGTTGAGATGCTTGTCCCAGAAGGGTTTGATGAGTAAGTCATACAACCTCTCAAGAATACTATGCAGCTTCAACACAACACCTGTAACATCATTGCATTGCAGAGGAACTGTAGTGTAAAAGTCATCCACCAGCTTCTCCACTTCATCAGGATTGCAATTAAAAAAACAACTCCGAACATCATGTGTCCCGTTTGCTGATTCCTAACAAACCCAACCAATTCCCCTTAAGTTCAATCCAATTAGCATGTGAAATCTGTCCTGAGCCAATACATTAGTTTCAAAAAATGTTGCTAACCTCTACATGAGGGATAGTGTCTTACATGTAACACAAACACCATTCCATTGAGGTCATGAACAAGCTCTGGTTTAGTATGGATCACGTATTCAACTAAGATGTGGTCCCCTTTGCAAGCATTTCGGCTTGATGTGATAGAGTTCCACGCTATCTTGTACATGAAGAAAAAAAAGTAGACACATCGATATATATGTCATAGTATTAGATTACACACAAAGTTGCAGATCCACAAGATTAAAATGCTGCGACTGCTTAGTTTGCCTTGTAGGCCATGAATAAATATCCTAAGCTGCAATAGATATTACAAAAATATATAAAACATACTATTAGAAAATCAACAACCAATGCAGATGTTCCAATTCATTGTCTTCTTCTAAATCCATGTATGGTGCATGGCTATATATTATAACAAGAGTGATATACATACCTGCTGATTGTTGTTGAATTCTAGTAGCTCCTTTTTCAAGGAAACTGGATTCAAACCATCCTCCTGTTGCATGTTATACCAAGGTCCAAGTTGGCTCATAAGCGTTTGTGCACGGCCTCTTTCTGCCCACACTAGCGCACTCTCAAAGAGGTCATGAAAGGCATGCTCAAGAACAAGAATTGAGTACTTGCTACTTTGTGTGTGGATGAGATCCTTCCAATCAAGATCCTTTGGATGCACTGGTAGATCTTGTGGATGAATCTTTGACATCACAGATGGATCATCGCTTTCCCGTATTCTTTTCTGCCATAAAATTAAAAGCCTTTGATGGACAGTCAACATCAACTCATGAACACCCTTATGCGTCTCCAAGAGCTTCAGCCATCCATCCTCATTTGAAGTCCAGTTATGAAACAAGTCGGAGTAGATATCGATGGAATGCTTAATGAGGCGAAATGCCTTTAATGTGTCCGGGAGGTCATCACGTCTGTGTTCACCTGATGTGCAAGGATTGCTGAGACATGCAACCAAACAATTTGTCTCGGGCGGACGTATGTGTACGATAGTACATTCTCCAGGGCTATGCACACACTCTGGCACCGACAAGGCACATTGCAGGTTGAATTCTGGATGTTACATACATCAAATCCATTCAAAATTAGACAAGGACCACACACAAATAACCCTAAACACTAAATTCTAAATCCTAAACCCAAACCCTAAACTATGAACCCTAAACCAAAAATTCTAATTCTGTAGATGCTATTAATTAAATCAATTTGGGGTTCGATGGCAAGCATGTAAGAAATTTAGAGCTCTTTGGTTTTCTAATCTTCATATAATGCATGTGAGGTACGATGATCAGCTCTTGTGTGACAAGTGAGCATCTCTTGACCTTTTTCAAGCTGGATTTTCAATGTAGGAGCATCTGGACTGTTTGCCAACATGTTGTAAGAATGGTCAGCCATCATCGATCCACAAAGCTGCAAAACTTTGGCAGTTACTCGACGATCACCCAAGGCTTCACAGAGGTCAAGGAAAAAGTTCTGCTTCTCACGAATAGACTCCCATGGTAAGAGCGAGTGGTGACAGGAACGAGATATGATATCCCACCCAGAGCAGGAATAACATATGTCTGGTGCATTCAGACCATGGGTGAGGAAAAAGCGTAAGTGCCAATTTAACACCTCTTCTTTCAAATCAAGCTGTTCAAACATCTCTTTAGTTTCACTCAACCTGCACAATAATCATGACTTGAGTTAAATTACAATGAAACTTTGTCTAATACCCAAACATTGAACAATTTGTCCTAAATGCAAAAGAAAAGTTGCCATTAGGGTAGGGGAAAATTACCGCTCAATGTGCTCTAATTTAGTTATGATGGAGGATACACAAACAGAGTCAGAAGGGTCTAAGTTTCCTGGCATAGAACCCTGTCCCCATGGAAAATCCAGAGTGAATTCGTCTCGTAATTGTTGCAGACTGATGTACATGTACTTGTCAGCATTGATTAAAAGCTTCTGCACCTCTTTCTTCATTTGAAATAACTTGTGACCATCTACTTCATGGTATTCAATATGTTTGCCGGATATGTCTGCAACCATTAAGTCGTCTGGAATTTCATCAAGCATCTTATCCATCTTCTGAAGCAACTGTGTGGTTCGCTTCTCATGTCCCAATCGACGGTGGAGAAGTGCTGTCCTGCGATACACCATATAAAATGAAACATCGAACAGAAACTCAGTATCACCAGAAGCATTGAACAACGTCCTGTACTCTTCAAGGAAATCACAGAGCTCGTCACCCCACTTGCTCAGACGAGTATCCTCTGCATGCTCATCATTTGCACCAAGCATCTCAGCTCTGACCCTGGCAAGAACCTGTATTACAGGTACCAAAGTCCATTGAAACATCAATTTCATCGCCTCGTCCTTCTCTGAATCCGCATTACCAATATATTCAATCCACTGGTTAAACATTGCACGACAATAATCTCCACCACACTTCCACTTGTCAGATAATCTAGAGACCTCGTCTTTGAGGTCGGAGCATGTAGAGATGACTGACTTCGGGTCCTTGTTCTGTAAGTCAATGCTCAGCCACAGAAGTAAACTATTGAGGCAAATAATGCAGGCAATGTGAGCACAATGGACTAGTGTTTCAGAGCTTAAGTCGCAGAATGATCCATCCTTGTGTGTACACGTTAGGCTTTCCAAGGGTATAACAAAGTGCCCATGTGTTTTAGGCTTTGTGTCCTCACATGTCTGATCAAGTGCCTTCAACTTTGCACTCCACCACTTCACCCAATCTTCACACTCTAGGTGACACTTCTCATCTAGAGAGGTGAAGATAGTCCCCCATAAAAATGGCCCTCGAACCAACTGCCGTACATTCATAGTGTTTGGAACCAACTGCCCTGCATTCACAGCGTTTGGCAAATTGCAAGCCTCAAGTACTGCAGTCACAGTCCTGCGGAGACCTTCTGGCCAATAGTGGGGCTCCAGTGGTGGCATGCCATCAAACTCAAGATCTTCTGGAGGCAACATCAGATTGAAAGCCTGTGTACATGCCATCCACAATACATACATTTTTTAAAAACAACTAGTCACTAGTTGGTGGGAGGAGGCAGCTTCTCAGGATTTGACATAGTTACATGACAACAAAATAGTTAGACCTCAACAAAAGGTTTACTTTTAGGACAACTAAATTCTTTAACTTAGTTCTAGCTCAAAGTTCTTTTCTATAAAACAAAGCAAAAAAGAATGGGTGGGGAATGATGTAAGGAATGGGTTGGGAATGGGTGATGTGGCAGCCTCACAGGGATGGAAATAGGATTTCAAAGGCAAAAGTACCATAATCAAAATGACTTATCAAAGGAATAAAATAGATGAAGTAAACCACAAAGGACATGAAATTAAAAGGAAAGAACTAACCTTGCTAGTGGGGTCAAACATATTCTTGGGCAGTAAATCTTCACTTGTATCAACTGAAGGAGCTTTATGGGGAACCATGAAGGCAGGAACTTCCAATTTAGAACTGGTTGCAGTTTCTCCAACCAGTAGAAACTTGGGCATAAACAAAGGCACCTTCACTAAAGGAGTAACAGCAGGCTCAAGGACAGCTGGTGATGTAGGTGTTGGTGCTGGGGCTGCAAGTGAAGGATCAACAGCGGCATTGCTGACGTGCACAAAAAGTCCACATTCATGTGTATGAATTTCAATAAGAGTACCAAAAACCAGCAACTATTTCAAGAAAGAACTATATTGATTAGAAGGGCAATTGATATCATGTTTTTTATAAGGGAGTGCCATGTGCATATATGCTCTCTGTAGTGAATGTAAGCTTTTTAAATACTTTCCTTTTCAATTGTCAAAAAGGATGAGCTCTCACAAGTACTGCTATAGAATGTTACATGAATGGATGCATAAGAATATATACCTTGTTCTTCTGTCATCATCAAGCTCCCCAGGATGCAAGCCCATGTCTTCCATGCCAATTTGGTCAGACATTGCAAGACAAGTACCTGGAAGGGGAAGAACAAAAAAATAAAATAAAAATTAGCAACTTGAGCAACATGGTAATTGAACATCAGGCAACAATGTCTCCTGACCTGTCTATTTGTGAAACACAAAGAAAATAATATCAAAGTCAAAGAGTTGAATCCAGTAAGTAGATCAAACCTTAATTGGACTTCCTGCAATCTCTATCCCATGTAGAGTACTCTATTGCAATGCACAAGCTTCTTCCAGTCCATCATGGTGCAATAAGTCCCAAGAAGTGTATACTTAGTGGTATGAATTATTTAACTGCAAGTTGATAACCTACACCAAAAAGAGTGTTTGTTCTCAATATCCACTCAAAATGAAAAGCTCATGTGGGTCAACTTATGACGTTGCACAAAAACAATCACCAAATCCTGCAAACACATGAGCTCTGAAATGCAAGAGAGCGGCCTCCAAGATAACTCACATACAAGTCTTGACAAAGAATTAATGCACGGATAAGAGCAGCCACTAAAACTTAGTACTTCCGCATTGACATTGTGTCCTCGTGACGGTTGTGGAGGCACCACTGCCGTCGGTCTTCGACTTCGCTGTTGGATGGCGAGGTGTGAGGTTCAGGGTGAGGACGGGGTAGGACTTCAGTGTGACAGTGGAGAAGCATGCTTTGCACCAAATGAAAGTGCACGAAAATCAAATCTCCCTCTCCAAGCATAACATGTCTTTGGAATGTGAAAGAAAATCCGACTTGAACCTCACCTGACCTTCAGATGATACGCCCTCTTAAAATCCGCAGCCGTAGCATCTGGCCGCACCTCATAACACTCCGTATCCTTCACCATCTTCACCGAACCAATCCGCTCCCACCCTCAACCATCTCGCCCCTCCACAACTCACCTCCCAAACCCCCACCTCCACAAACACCCCTGTACCACCCCCATCTCTACTCCAGAAACTCCCAACTCCCCAAACTCCGTTCACTTAGTTACCATAAGCCCGGATCCTGAACCAAACCCCAAACCATGAACTTCTCGGAAGCGATTCTGCTGAGCCTGTCGATTTTTGAGACTGTCGGAGAGAGCAGAAGAGTTAGATGTGAGTGATTGACTTGGATGGATTAGTGCGGACTCCTGATCGAGCCTTGCCAGCTCTCCACTGCAGCCAACCTTCTTCTTAAACGCTAAAGTACGAGGACGTGCAGTGGTAAAAGCATATACTGTGCTTGTCCTTAGCGCATACAGACAACTTAGATGGTATTGTGGGAAAGCTGGTACCAAGTTGGGCTTGGAACCGGGTGGTGCGGTACAATGAATATTGGCCAGGGCGAAACCACACCCGCAATGGTATCAATTAGTACAATTATTTACGACGACGAATGGAGGAAGAAAGTCTTAAGTCCATCCCATTGTTTTAAAGTAGTGATGTGTGGGTCCACCATTTCAAAGCAGGGAATGAGGGCCGTAATCTCCCTCGACTTTTGAAAGTCCTTCCTCCCCTCTTTCTATAAAAATAGAGGAGTTCCTCCCCATTTCTCCCTGCTGCAGCAAAAGCGGGACGCCAATCACCCCTAACGAGCTCTGTCCAACGCTGCTTTCGCTCTGACAGTACAGCCCTGCGGAGAACTGCGTTGTTCTGTCGTAGGGTTTTAAAAATTTTGCCCTTTTCACTTTGTATGTGAAATAAACTATACGATTCAACCTCCCTTTTCAGATTTAGGCTTGATAGTATGTCAGTGGTTAGTACTACATTTCCTGCGGGGAATGTCCTGGGATCGATTCCTCCGCCTGAAATGCCAAATGGATGCCTAGAACAGTGCCACTGAATAACAACAAAATGTGTTCTTCAAGCTGTTTTGAAGAACATTGAAAAGCGGGTTGCATGGTTTGTTGCAGAACTGTGCAAGGCTCAAAAAGGTGTGCAAAAGGACAATCGAAACCAGAGCTGGACAGAGCTCGTTAGAGGGTGTTTAGCGCCCGGTGCAGCAAACATTCGAAACAATATAAATGGGAGGGCATCGCGGCCTCCATGCTCCTCCTGCAACAAATTCTGCGAAAAAAAACACGGCCCCATCTTCTTCCTGCTGCAGCAAGCACTGCGAAAAAGAACAGAAGCGGGGCATCGCAGCGCCCCCTGCTGCTGCATCCAAAAAAATAACAAGGGGGTCCTCGCGGCCCCACCTCTTCCTCTTGCTGCTGCAAGCCATGCGATAAAAAAAAACATAAGGGGGGGACCCACACATCGGTACTTTAAAGTAGTGGGATCGGACTGACGACTTTCTTCATCCATTCATCTTTGTCATAATAACTGGTACCAATGTGGGTGTGATTTCACCCTGGTCGTAGAATATTGACACGACTTGGAGTTAACACGTCGCTTGAATGAAAGCATCCAAAAAATAGTCTGTCGGGGCATGGGAAATAATCTCTGCAGTTAATGAACCTCTTAGACAATCATCCAAATTGCAAATTCTGCTAGCTGATTCCAAATTGCAAATTGAGGAAAGAGACAAAAACTCCTGTCTCTGCACCTAAAGGCCGCCCTAATTACTCCACCACAAGGTTAAGGGCAAGCCCAATGTCATTGGGGTAGACCAGCCCATCACCAACCACCTGCCTATGATCGAACATTTATTTATATCTTCATGATATGTGCTTCATATCGTGTGATTTAAAATGTTATGAGACTGCTACCTCAAGCTTTAGAAACCATCTTTGAAGTGCAAAGGAAAAGGAGTAATGAAAAATTAATAAGAAAAAAATAAAAGCTTTCAACTTACAAAGTGTTTTTTTCTTTTTTTTCATTTTTAGAGACCTCCTACTTTCAAACCTCATAACTTTCTTATTTTTTATTCATTTTCAAGGATTTAAAGTTTTAGAGGAATGTCACCTGAAGTTTTGCAAATCAAGATTTTTTGGGTGTTTGGGAACCCACTTTGGTAATGTTTGGTGGTTGTTTTTGCGAGTTCTTAAACCCCTTTATTTTGGGGGGCCATAACTTTCTCATATCTAATTTATTTTTGATGATTGTTGATATGTCAGATGTGCCAAGAGGAGGTAACTTTCTCATTTCTGATCCGTTTTCAAGGATAGTTAATATGTCAGATGCACAAAGAGAAAGGTTCAAAGTTTTGTTTGGACACCCAAAACAACAGAGCGTTCCCCTTGGATCCGGCCGGCCCTGAATGCTGAAATGTTCAATCACCGACCACTCTACCTTAAAAATGTTAAGGCTAGTTTCGTTGTTGTATCCATCCATCTAGTGTGCAGGAATGGCAATGTGTGTCACGTAACCCAAGGCAGTTTTAAGAGTCCCCATCGAGTTTTGTCCAGCGCTTGTTTTTCTCGCAGCATGGTTCTACATGCTTTTTTTAAAATTGAAGAGCTGTTTTATTGTTTGCAGCAGCTCAGCAGATTCGCAATCGGAATCATCCAGGTATAGAGAACATGCTAGGGACCCACTGGCATAAATCCAGGAGATGAGAAAACTGTGCTTTCTTTTTTATTTGAAGAACTTCCACGGTCGAAAAGTCGAACCACACGGTGCAGGCCCTGAAAGGGCGCCCGACAGTGCTTGAGGAGGGAGGGGGGGGAGGATGGTGGGTATTTTTGCGTCTCGCCCGTTTCCCTTGTGATGCTGCCCACAGTTTCACCGTGTTGACCATGATCCATCCCTGCGACATGTGGTTTATCTTTCTGAGTTTTCTCTTCTATTTAATTTCTATCCCCGCCCTTTTGCAATCTAATATATAAAAGCAAACATGGTGTCTGTCTGTGTCTGTGGTGACAAATAGGGCAGGGCAGGGCGGCCAGGGCAGACACCCGCCCATTACAGGTCATTTTCAGTTATGCCTGGAAAAGTAATAGTGGTGGTGTCTGTTTGTGTGGGCAGTGCTTGGAAGATTCTTTCAGTCATTGCCCGTTCCCTATGAAGCTTCCCCAGATGTAATTCCCCATATGTAATTGACTCCAGAGAAAAAAGAAATCAGGGGCAATTTGATTTTTTGAGGCAAAAGATTTGGTAGACTAGAAAAAAAATATTTAGGCCTTGGATAGCCTAGAATCTTTTTTTTTTTTTTTGTATTGACCAAGACTACCTTTTTTTTCTTTTAGCTATTGTCCGTCCTAATTAAGGGGACGGATGAAATGTCCGTCTGGCTTGATGACGGGACGGATTTAGGGGAAGACCAGAAAAAAAATATTTAGGCTTTGGACAGCCTAAAATCAATTTATTTTATTTTTTTTGTATTTACCAAGACTACCTTTTTTTTCTTTTAGCTATTGTTCGTCCTAATTAAGGGGATGGATGAAATGTTCGTCCGGCTTGATGACGGGACGAATTTTGGGGAAGCTTTTTTTCTTTTAGCTACTATCTGTCCCGATTAAGGGGATGGATGAAATGTCGGTCTGGCTGGATGATCACAAAATAATAATAAAAATAGAAAACACATAAAAATATAAAAATAAAAAAGTTAAAAGTTTCTAAAAAAAACTAAAACGCGATCCAAGTTTAAAGAAACCGAGGGACTTCACAGTGGCCGAAGGTCATGGCCACCCACTAGTACAATCTAAGAGCATGCCCACACTACCACTGATTTATCTCTTGATGCAAATTCAGGGAAGGTGAAAGTGTTACTGAATTAGAGCCACGACGTATCGATGCTTCAATATGCCCCCCTATAGTTAATTTAAGGAAGACATTTTATCCTAGATTGATGGACAATAATGATTATCTGTGTGTAGTGATTGTGATTAATTCATTGACTTTATAGAGGAACATATCGTGGTTC